>Ga0210394_10000224_pt1 | contig 133363 bp, 93 predicted proteins | sample IncBWC12MmetaG_FD_160121 | JGI IMG/M metagenome (GOLD analysis project Ga0210394, IMG submission 160121) | Forest soil microbial communities from Barre Woods Harvard Forest LTER site, Petersham, Massachusetts, United States - Inc-BW-C-12-M | ecosystem: Environmental > Terrestrial > Soil >...
CAATGGAACACGGCGTCGGTGAGCAACGGAAGTCATACGATCGCGGCCCAAGCATGGGACCTGGCCGGAAATACAGCTACTTCGAGCAATGTTGTGGTGACGGTGTCGCAGACGCCGCCGCCGCCACCTCCACCGCCCGCAGGAGACCAAATAACCATCACGGATACTTCCGGATTGGGGCAAACCAACCGTCCCGTCACGATAGCGAGACCCTTTGTTCAGGGCGAAATCGCGAACTTTGCGCAGGCCTCCATCAATGGAACCGCATTGTTGACGCAGTGCGACGTAAAGAACCGCTGGCCTGATGGGTCGCTAAAACTTGCCATCGTTAGCTTCGTCGTTCCAAGTATCGCATCTGGTGGCTCGGTTGTTATTTCATTTTCGAATCAGACGACGGGCAACAATACGGGTTTCCTGGCGGCGTCGGATATGCTAGGAGCCGGTTACAATTTTGACGGCCAAATACAAGTGAAGGGAACGGCAAGCCACAACATCAGCGCGCGGGCAATCCTGAATGCCGCAGCGGCCTGCAACGACCCCGGAAATGACCCAGATGCTGGGGCCTTTATATGCACTTATTGGCTGAAGGGTCCGGTTGTGACAGCAGTGATTCTGGAGGACCGTCGGGGACGGAGCTTCGACGTGAATACAGATGGAGCAGCCGGCAATCCGCTGCATCCGATATTCGAGGCATGGTTCTATCCGCAGACGAACCAGGTTCAGCTTGGGTACACTCTAGAAGACGCTTGGGCATCGACAACTGCCAATAATTCGGCACGCGATCAGAGTTATTCAGTTGTGTTGACCGGTGGAAATACAAATCCGGGCACCGAGTTTACGAATCCTATCTTCAAGCAGATAACACGGACGCGCTGGCACAAAACGTTTTGCGTCAATGGAGCCGGAGCAGGCACAGCGAATAATTGCTGGGGCGCGGCGCTGCATATCGATCGCAGCTGGCCGTACCTGGCGGAAACCAAACTCTTGCCGCATTGGGACCCACAGCTGCAGATAACGCCTGCGAAGATTGCAAGCGAATACACCGAATTGTTTGGAAATACGTCGGCCCTGAATCTCGGCGGGTGTGCATCGTGCATCGGAGGCGATGCGGGAATCGGTGATTTTGACTCAAATCTGAATGCGGGGGGCCAAGCCGAATGGCACGGTCCGATGACGACCTGGGACATCCTGTACCTGATGAGCCAGTGCGACACGGGAAACTCGACGAGTTCAACTTGCGGAAATGGCTCAGGTGGGGACTTGTATTCGGTGATGCTTGAGAACGCAGATTTGGGTGGCATGATCCCCTACTGGTTCCGAGAAGCGGATTCGAGCGCCGGTCATGGGCAATTCTTCGACGCACCCAATAATTCAGTCCCAACACAGGGGCGAGTTGTTTCCATAAACGCCCGCACACAGATTGATTTATGGGACGTAACTAGCACGTTTAATTCGTATCCCTCGAGTCCAGCTTGTTTGCTGGACTACGCAGCGGATTGGATCAGCTACGGCGGTTCCGGGCAGGACCTCGGCATGTGGGTGAATGCCGCACAGGGAATCGTGACCGACACTTCGCATTGGCCGAATCTGGCGTATGCCAGTTATCTGACGACCGGACAATACGCGTATTACGAAGAGCAGGTTCTGCAGGCGGGGAATGCCATTGGAAACAGCCCAGGATTCACGGCATGCGCTGGTCCGATTACGCATTCTACCTCCAGGCAAGGATCGCTCGGGTATTTAACGTATGGCGATGGACCTCGAACTGGGGCTTGGGCGCTTCGTGAAATGATGCGCGGTGCTACGGTGGCGGTAGATGACTCTCCCGAGCAGACCTACTTCCTCGACAAGGTGCGGACGAATATCGCAGTATGGGAAGGTTCGCACAACATTCCTTGCGATGTGCCAGGGACGGGCATTCAGGAGCCTTATTGCGGAACCGCGAACACGACGGCTTGGGGATGGGGCAACACTGTGCGCGATGGAGTGCCCTATGCTGGCAACGCCTTGGGGGCATTTACAGACGGGCTGTGCCCAACCGAGTTAGTGGGCTGCTACAGCGGTTTTGCGCCGCTTTGCCAAGCCGGACCCGGCTGCACGCCGCCAGCCGATGCCAATGCGAACTTTATGGCCGATTACACTGGATTCGTAATCGGAGAGATGAATGATCTCGGCTACTGCCCAACGACATCGGGCACGTGCCCCTTCCTCTCGTTCATCAAGAACTGGTACATCAACGTCGTCATGGACCCCAACGCCAGTATGTATCTCATGGGGGATTATGTGTACCCGGTTTTGGATGGGAACGGTAATTCCATTTCTTCGTGGTCGGAAAACCAATCCTTTTTTGCTGTGGGAGCCTGGCCGCGACCTGGCTGGGGAGGCGCGTCATCTTTATGCGGCGACGAAGGATACGGAGCTGAGGGCGTGTCAATTCTCGGCTATGTCTACAATATGACAAGCAATGAAGGCTATTCCGGAGCGACTGCGTACAATACCGCGCGTGCATCGTTGCTCGCGTCCTGCACCTCGTCAAACATCTTATTCAATGGCACGAACGGATCGCCGAAATGGGATATCACACCGCGTATTACCTCGAATCCGAGTTCACCGACCGTGGCGATCACAGCGCCGACCTCAGGCTCGACAGTATCGGGATCGATCGCGGTTGCCGCGACCGCCTCGGCGGGCACCGGAAATACGATTGCGAGCGTGCAATTCCAAGTTGACGGCTCAAACATGGGTTCGGCGGTAACGAGCGTCCCTTATGCTCAGTCGCTGAACACCATGGCCTTAACGGCGGGTCAGCATTCATTGACGGCGGTAGCCACGGACAGCGCCAACCATCAATCGACGAGTGCGGCTGTGGCCGTCACGGTCAATAATGGTGGCGGCAGCACCACCCCACCTACCGTGCCGACGGGCCTGACAGCAACCGCGGTTTCCTCAACGGTTGTTAATCTGTCGTGGACAGCTTCCACGGACACGGCGGGGGTAACCGGTTACAACGTCTTCCGAAACGGGACGCAGGTAGGGACCGCGCCCTCGACAACATATCAGGACTCAGGACTGCTAGCGTCGACGAGCTATTCCTATACGGTTTCCGCGTTTGACGGCGTGGGGAATACGTCAGCTCAATCAGCATCCGCGAGTGTAACCACTCCTCCAGGGAGTTCGGGAGGAAATCCGTTGTCCACGGCCGCCGGATGGCACAAAATCAGCTTCAGCGAACTGAAAGGCAGTGAGAACACCAGCCCGTGCCCGGCCAACAACTACGGCGGCTATGGATACGCCTTCTTTGACAATTGCCCGTCGCTCATGCTCGCGTGGTCAGGCGGAATGGCCGATACGGCCAGACATCGATTGATCGTCTGGGGTGGAGGCCATACCGATTATTTCGGGAACGAACTCTATGCCGTTGATTTGACAAAGGTGGGGACATGCACAGCAACAAGTCCGTGCATGTACAGGCTGGATAATCCGAGCAACCCCACTTCCTGCATTGCCAGCAACACTTGCGACGCAAACCCGGATGGCACGCCCATCGCTCGGCATACCTACGACGGTTTGGTGTACATGCCGACCTCGGACCAGATGATTTCCATTGGTGGTGGTTATTATGGCGGGAATGGGAATCAGAATGTTTGGACGCTGAATATGGGTTCGGTAACTTCGGCGTGCGCTCCGAATTGCACTCCGGCTTGGACTCATCTCGGGACCGTAGCAGCAAATTCGAGTCCTGGTGAAGGCTACACGGCGTGGTGGAACTCGGTGAGTTCCACCCCCCAATTTATTGACGACCAGAATAACCTTGAAACATTTACGATGCCTACGGGCCCGTGGACTGTCAACACGACTGGTCTGTCTGTAGCGGGTTACAACTCGACAGTCGTGTACGATAGCAATGATCAAATCGCTTTCGACATGGGCTGCGGCACAGTATGCTCCGCTTTCTGGGTTTCGACGGCGGCGGGTTCAAACTTCGCACAACACAACATCACGATTGGCGGCAGCTGCGGACCAATACAAACGGGTTACCCGATCATGGCGTGGGACCCTGTCGCGCGGGTCATTCGAGTACTGGTGAACGGCAGCAATACCCAGTATCTCTTGACTCCGAACACTGCGAGCACAACGTGGAATTGCGCAACTGAAACCTATGGCTCAACCTCTGGGGCGGATTATCCGCCGGCGATGAACACCTCGATGCAGGGAATCTTCGGCAGGTGGAACTACTTCGCAGATTGGGATGTGTACATTCTTTGCAACGATCCGACGCAGGATTGCTGGTACTTTCGCCCCAACCGGTAATCGTCGTACGCTGCCCAAAGAGCGTCCCACCGGGATCGTAATAACTCTATTGAACGTTCTGCCGCGAGGTTTTTGAGGCAGAGCTCGACGGATCGCCCGATAATCTAAGCACATTGCTGGTCGTCCGCAGATGTTCTGCAACAATAGATGCGACAGCAGCATTTCCACTTTCATTCCAGTGCCCACGGTTCGGTTGAGTATTGAAAAAGCCGCGTACGGAAGTCATGTTTACTTCGGCGTATCGCAGCAGCTCTGGTTCGAGGCGGATATAAGGGATATTCTCGGCAGTTGCAAATGAACCAAATCGGTCCTCGGCATAGGTACCACTATAATTGCGTTCCTTAAAGAAGGCTTCGCGTTCACTGGCAAGTGGGTCATCCTCATTTTCTGTGCCCGCGCTGGCCAGCCAGAACTCGGCTCCATGCCTGCGCGCGTCTTTGATGGTTAGACTCAGCACCCCTTCAGCTACTTGCCACGCCTGGACTTCTTCCGGCTTAGCCGGCGGCGGGAACCATGTGTCCATGGGGTTGTAAGGTCGTTGCGGGTTTGCTTCGCCTCTAAGATTAAATTTGTCTAGTTCACGAGCTATTCCATCTTGCGTTGCTTTTCGAACGAGCAACAGTAGTCTGTAGCGGTTCATCAGGTCAGACATGCGGTTATGCCGTTGAAGGTCAGCCGGAGAATTTTGTATCGGTAGCCGATTCTGCGGATCCGGAGTCAGATGCCCATCGCTAAATACAAAGAACGGTACATCTGCCCCAGAAAGCCGACGGCTAGCGGTGTAGACCGAGGTGGACCCAACGAACAAAAGGACTATCTGCGGGTGGAAATCCCATACGTGATCCCTCAGCATCAGGTATTCTTGCGCTAATGTGGCGCCCCCCTGAGCAAAATTAAGAACCTCGAACTTGTGGCCTGTGGATGCAAAATCAGCAGTTAGTTTTTGTTCGAGAACTTGTGCCATTGTTTTTTCGAGAGGCACTTGTAGGGCAGCCTCCAGCGAATCACCAAGCAATGCGATTCGGATCGTTCCAGCAGCAGGAGCTAGAGTCCGTTCTCGATCCCGCATCCCGAAGCTGTTCATTTTTACGTAGTTCTCGCCCTCCTTTACCTCCCAGCCCTCCGCGTTTGGCCGGTATCTGGCGTACAACACGGGATCGGCCTGGTAAAAGGAATAGTCGTACCTCACGCCGACCGCCCGGAGTGTTAGTTCCCAAATGACTAGACAGGCCGCCACGCAGGCAGCCGTCAGTATGAAATCCCTAAAATTTCGCATATACGAATGGATCAGCTCCGGGCTGCCGGGCTAAGAAAAGCAGAGCAACGAGTATGCAAGTCACAGTTACGCATGCGTACGCGGACCATCGAACCCACCGCGGCACAAGGGCTGGCAACTCAAGTTTCTTGCGAACACGAATCCAGTCCGCAAATTCAACCATGGCGAAGGCGGGAAACGCTACCCAGGCATAATGATTTGGCGGGGCCATAAGTTCAGTCAGCGTCGTCAAAGGGTGTGCCAAGCTGGATGTGAGACCTTTCAGCAACTGTGCAGCGACTTCGAAGGAGGGTGCGCGAAAAAATGTGTTCCCGACAGAAACCAGAGTGTAAGTCAGGACAGGCCCCAAAATGGCTGAGAACACAGCAACTCGCGGATTTCGTTTATAAACCTTCTTGCGCTGCGAGGAGCTCAATACGTCAATCAAAAGAATACTCGCATGGAATAACCCGAACGCCAGGAACGCCAGTGAGAATCCATGCCAGAGCCCGATCAGAATCATATTGAGCGTCAAGCTAAGCATAAGCCCGAACTCCCCCCAATTGCGGGTTGCCATCCGTAAGGGCACAAAGACGTAGTCTCGTAACCAGGAAGTCAGCGACATGTGCCAGCGGCGCCAGAACTCGGTAATGCTCTGGGCCCAAAAAGGCAGCTCGAAGTTTTCGGGCGACTCAATCCCTAATAGCATTCCCGTCCCAATGGCAATGTCAGTCAAACCACCAAAATCCGCATAGAGTTGTAATGGATAAAGATAAAAGGCAGCCAAATTCGGTATTGCGAAACCAGAGTGAAGATGCTGATAGCCGTAATTCACAAAGAGTCCAATATTATCAGCCACTACTGTCTTCTTGAAGAAGCCAATCAGTATCCGAAGGATTGCGGCGAACACGGTATTGTGGCGCGAATTGTCCGGTGTACTCAATTGAGGCAAGAAGGAAGAGGCTCGCTGAATTGGTCCTGCGACCATGTGTGGAAAAAATGCTACGTAAGCAGCAAATGGAACGAATTGCCGTTCAGCGTCATATTTTCTCCAGTAAACATCCAGGAGATAACTGATAAAGCGAAATGTGTAATAGGAAATTCCAAGTGGAATAGCAATGCTCGCATTTGTCCCCAGAAGGGGCCTGACTTTGAAAAACATCAAATACAGGAGGAACGCCGAGACTGTCGAGAAGGTCAGAATCGAAGCTGCTTTGCGACCGCGAAGCTCCTGAATCCTTATCGCTGCCGCAAAGCAGAACACGGTGGCAACCAGGAGAATCGCCGCCATTCGTACATCCCACGTACAGTAGAATGCATAAGACGCGAGCAATATCGCGTACCCTCTCCAGCGGAATGAGAGGGTTCGAATCAGGATTGAAGTGACCGCGAGAAATAGTAAGAAGTCAAACGAAAGAAACTGCATTCGCGTGAACTGGCCTCAGCCCAGTTTTCTGCCGACTGCGTCAATCAAGTCTCCCACATTCTTTAGCGAAGTTACTTCGGCAGTCGTAAATCGAACACGAAATTCTTTCTCGACTGCCACTATCAAATTGATGTGAGTCAATGAATCCCATCCTTCGACGTCTGCTGCTGTTGTTGCGCGATTGATTTGTAATGCTGGATCATCAAACACATCGCGAATCGTGTCCGCCAGACGATCTTGCACATCGTTCATTAGGTCCTCTGTCCTTGGGATTCCATCAAGTGTGCTTCCGGAGCTTCGGAGCGAATGAATACTTTTCGAGGCTGATAATCTTCGACCTTCAGCATCCACTCGGATTTTCCATCGGGGTGGACGGCGATCTTATCAAAGCCAAAACGCGCGTAGAACTCCTTCACCATAGCGTTCTTGGCGGTCGGGATGTAAACGGCCACGACGGTTTCCAGGCGCAGTCCTTTTGCTTGTTCGATCGCATAATTCATCAAAAATTCTTCGACACCGCGACTTAGAACGCGACAGCTCATAAGCCAATCGGAGAGAACAAGGGTTGCGGACTGACGGTCAATGCGAGCAATTACAATCGAAATCAAGCCGTGGTCGCCAAAGCGGTCTTTCAAACTCGCAGTCAGAGGCAAGCATCCGCCAACGTTATTCATCATTGCCTCACACTGGGCTTGATTGTGGCGTTGCGTTGTCAAGTTGAATTGGTTGCTGCGTTGTATTAGTTGGGCGATTCGACCAAGTTGCTCTGCAGTGAAACGGCCAACTTCGATTGTCATGTCGAGCGACTGAAGAAATTCTTCAAAGCTACCTGCGCTGCTTTCCGCGATGCGACGATCCGCTTCTTGCCGATACAATTCCGGGCGCTGAGCATCTTCCGTAGAGAACGAATTCGTTTCGAACAAATTCAATTCGGAAAGAGCCTTAACATAGTCAGCGGGATCTTCGGGCAGCTCGGGGACAATCACTTCGGGAATAAAAGTACGCACGGCCTCCCGCTCAAAGCGGTTGTCATCGAGGAAAGCCATCGAGTCCAATCCGATGTTCAGAGTCTTCGCGATTTTCTTGATGTTGTCCGGCTTATTCTCCCAATTGGCCACAAAAACAGAAATGTCTTCCAGTTTTAGAATCATCCCGGAGTTTTCTTGAAATGGCAGAACCGCATTCGCATGTTCGTTTTTGCTGCAAACCGCCAAGATGATTCCCCGGTTTTTCAATTCTTTCAGAAACCCCTGCAGGCGATAAAATGGTTCACCATCCCCGTGGGGACCGATTTGGACGCCGTGCGGGCCATCATCCCCAACCACGCCGCCCCAAAGCGTATTGTCAAGGTCGAGAACGACGCACTTGACGCCTTTCCCGAGATTGGCCATAGCGATGTCGACGATATTTTGCGAAACGAGTGGAAGATGATCGAGCGCGCAAAATGATTTTGCGATGGACCACATACGTTCGTCAAACCAACTTTTTCGTCCCACCCAAGAGGCGAGCGCTTCTACGTCATTGACGAATACACTGCTGCGTTTGCGTGCCTCAGCCGCAATTCTCGAGTTCAAATGAGAGACGATTGATGTAAAGGACGACGCGATTTTTTGATCGTAATTGCCAAAAATCCGCTCAAAGGGCGCCACAAAATTCGACTGAAGGATGACCGGGCGATGTTTTGAGAGCAACAAATCCCAAGTTCTGGTGATCCGGCTAATTGCTGCTGACTGAAACTCTTCGCTTGATGTTTTGCGTTCGTAGAACTTGTCCCGGAGACTCTGGACCGAGTTCAATACGATTACGATATCGGGCCCAAACTGATAGATGCCGGATTCTGGATTGAGGACCTCCAACTCGATCGCGTCAAAGTTGCCCTCATAGATCTCGACATCGTAGTCTTCTCTCCCAAAAAGCACACGAAGCATCGGAACGAACTGCTGCGTTGCACAATCGCCCAAGATAGCCAGCCGAAGACTTCTGCGGCGCTTCGTTTGGCTCAAGCGCCTGGCTTCTTTTAAGATGCCGAGATAATCGAGGTCCCGCAGTATCAACATGTTCGGAAGCCTGCCACAAATAATCGCAGATTCAAGACTAATTCTGCCGTGGGTGTACTTCCCATTAGCACGGGGAGTGCCATCTGCAGCATTTCTCAGAACGACTCCGAATTCCCTGGAGGTGCTCCGCCGCCCGTAAACAACACAATAATAGGGGGTTACGGTAGGGGACGGGAGCCCACGCATTGGCACCATTGGAGGAATGGAAAGAAAATTCAGCCTAGTTCCACTCATTTTCCTACCGGTCACGTTGGACGTATTTACGCCCAGATGCCGGATAAGCTGAAAACTCGGCGGACGCGATTCGGGGATGAGATCTTTCTGATGACTCGATTGTAGGACTCTTTGAACTTCGAAGCGAGATCAACTCCGGGTCGAAACTCTTTGCCCACGTTTCTCCCACTGTGTTCCTCTCGTCGTTAGCGCGCAAACCTGATTGGGCTGGTTATGGTTGCACCTTAGCCTGTCGGGAGCCGATCGCTTTAGGTCTTTGGCGTGGCGGGAAGCCATGGAATGGGCCTAAAGCCAGCAGCTGCACGCCCATTGATGATCTTGTTGCCACCACCATCGTTGATACCGGCCTTGTCGCTCGGATCTGGATAGCGCAGTGCAAAGTTCGAGCTCGAGCCTGCAGTTACAATTACGTTATTCTTGGCCACCACCGGACTGGGAGATCGCGTGTGGATGAGCCCCACTTTTGCGTCGACGAGGTCACTTATAATCACGTTGCCTTCGATGTTCGTCGAATGTTGGCGTGACCATCCGGGAGACAAATGCTCGCCCGCCAATTCAAGCGCAATTCCAATAATGTCGTTGTTATCCGATTTGGGGCCCTGCTGTATCACATTGTTTGAGATGACGACCGTGCCGCCATCTGATATGTCGATACATCGGGAGCTGTTGGAGTCCTGCATGCCGAGAAGACTGTTTTCAATGGTCGTGGCGAGGGAGCGCGACTTCAGCAAGTGTCCCTGACCAACGGCCTGCAGCGACTGGGAGCGCCGGAAAATAAACTGAGTTGCCGTCCCGTGGTCGTTAGCGCTGACATAAATGTTGTGAGCCTGGCCGCCGCTTCCGCCACAATCCGAAATTACGACGTCCTCGAAGGTGATCACTCCGTTGTCGCCAGCCGACAAAAATCCCATGTCGCAATCGTGGATATGGAGATTGCGTCCAGTGAAATTTTTTCCGAGAAACCGAATGGCACTGGCGCTGCCGTCGCCATGGACATTGAATATCTCCAGGTTCTCCACCTTGAGATTGTTGCCATATCCGGCGATGAGGCCGATTCCATCGACAACGGCCCCGTAGAGCGCGGCACCCGGATCACCGAGGATGGTGACGTTGTTAGCCTTGATTGCGAGTGCTTCTTTCCATCCCCCATAGGAATCTTTCCGTATCCGAATGGTCTGACCGTCCTTTACGTGTTCCGCCGCTTCGGCGGCATGCGCAAACGCTCGCGGGTTGCTGCCATCTGCGTTTTGAACGATAAAGCCAGCCTCTCTTTTGTACACAGCTACCTCGGACAGATTGCCGGGTTTCCAGAGCCAAAGGCCCTCGTCAATGTCCCCATAAGCGATACAGCATGAAAGCTCGGAGACATACTTCCATTTGCTCAGAACGGCATGAGCTTTCGGTACCCGAGAACCCGCAGCCGCAGGCATGAACTGCCATTGAAGGTTGTCTGGGTTCAATCCCCAGATATCGCCGCCCCCGCTCCAGAAAAGCAGCATCTTACTGACCGGTTCGTAGAGCATTCCCGTGGTTCCATAGATTTCGCCGCTTGGCTTGTTCCCGGAATCCACGACCAATTCCGGTCTACCGGGCACAGGCTCTTTAAGCGCGATCTTGAGTATTCCATCCCAGCAAACCCAAACCTCGTCGCGGTGCGCGACATAGGCAGACGAGCTTTCACCGAATGTCCCAAAGTCCGATGACCATCCAGAGTAGGACTTGGTCTGGGCATTAAACCAGCATGCGCAACCATTGGATTGAAGGAGTATCTTCCCATGTTTAGCCACCCAACACGCGTTGGCCACCGCGAACCCAACGGGTGATTTAGGGACTTCCGGCCCTCGACGCCAAGATTTCTTAACCGGATCGAACTCCCAGCATTGGCCAACGGTCATTACCGAGCCCTGTCCGCAGTATCCGACAAAAGGCCATATCCATACTGACCGTGTCAAAGGACACCAAACGATACCGTCATAGTCGTGGGATGCAAGCGGTGTGCCATCTCCAGGCAGGCGGCAAGTGGGAGATGCGTTCATGCCGGGAGGGGGTGGCATCGTGAGAGGGCTTGGATTGGTGAGGCGTCCGGCCGTTAGTGTTTCTAGATCTAGTTCGTAGACCTCATTCCCGCCATAGTCGGTGTGACCGCCTCCCCAAAAATAGAGTTTCTGATCCTCGGAGTCATACGCGCAGCCATTCCACGCTGACAACACAGAGCTTGGCCCTGTCGCGGATCCTCCATCGGGGATCATGGACGCAGGAGGAACTGCAGGACGCAAAGCTGTGCCGGGAACATTTGTCCATTGACGCACCGGCAACGCATCAGTGATCGCTCTCAGTTTGGCTAGATGCGGCGCGGGCCATGATTTCGAAGCCGTAACGGCCCCGGCGATAATGGCGTTAGCCAACCCGGTAAGAACAAATTGACGTCTAGTGATCGCCACGGTCGATTCCCCTGGACAAAGCTATGTTAGTCTAGCAACTAAAGCTCGAGACGATAATCTTAAAACGAGGCGGCTACTTGAAACCCGTCCCGGTCTGGCTTGGTTCCCTTTATGGAATGGTCCGTTGCGATTTTTTCCTCGCGAGAAACTATCCAAACGTTAATGTCCACGATCGATGCGGTTCTGAAAGCCGCGAACGACGTAGCAACTGTAGTCGATGTAATGATTAATGGAAATCGGGGACTTGCAGACGAAGCCGGACGGCGCATCGAGACGCTGCAACCAGTCGGGCGGCCACAGAAACTAATAAGAGTCTGGCATATTCAGGTTGGTGACAAGGCACACGCCTGGAATCAATACGTGCACGACATTTTACCGCCATCGGATGTCGCTTTTTTCGTCGACGGTTATGCTCAGGTGATGCCCGACGCGCTGAAATTGATAAGTGACGGATTCAAAGACGCACCGAAGGCCTTTGCGGCTTCCGGGGTCCCAACGATAGGCCGGTCGGCAGGAACGCAAACGGAGATCATGCTCCGCGAAGGCGGAATACACGGAAGTCTTTACGCTGTGCGGGGAGATTTTGTGGGGCAGCTACGTTCGATAAACTTCCGGCTGCCGCTTGGTATTTATCGCACCGATCCGGTGCTTGGAGCTGCTATCTGCTTCACCTTGGATCCAGCAAGAAACGATTGGGAGAGCGCGCGCATTTTCGTACATCCAAGAGCTACGTGGAAGATTCGTCCTTTGAGCTTTCTGAGCCTAGCCGATGTTCGAAGCCACTTTAAGAAAATAATGCGTCAAGCCCAAGGTGCACTCGAGAACTTGGCAGTACGCCAGCACTTGGCAATCGAAAAGAAAACGCCTCAGAGCTTGCCTCGAACGTCTGCTGAATTGATCGAGGCCTGGATTGCTGCCAATCCGGCGATGGCATTCAAGGCGATGCTAAAAAATCCGTTGTGCTTGATTGCCGCAAGAAGGATTCGCCGAGTGAGGGACTGGTCCGAAGCATCGGTACCAGCTCGACTGGTGGCCCAGGTTACGCTTGAATGAAAAAGTTGTTTCCTGTGCTGGAGTTACGTGCGTAAACGCTTGGGATGGAGCTGCCAAGATGTGGCAAGAATTCTTTTTGCCGTGGTCTAGAACCCAATCTCATGTTGGTATCCCGAGGGCTAAATGGACTTTGTTTCCTTTTCTTTGAACTACTGGGAGGATTTGTGGCAGAGCCGCCATCAAATTATGCTGGCGCTGGCTCAACAACATAAGGTGCTTTTCGTATCGCCACCTTTTTCGCTAGGCGAGGTGCTAGCTCATCTGTGGGATGGCAGCTTGCCGAAAAGCGGACTCATTCACCGGCAAGCGAATCTGCATAGCCTCGTTTTTTCCAAGTGGCTCTTCCAGACTTACCGCTATCCGAAGCTAGAAAAACTGATGAGCTATCTGCGCAGGCGGAGAGTTAAGCGAGTGATGAAGAAGTTTGGTTTTCAGGATACCGTCCTTTTCATCTGGCACCCGCAATTTGCCGGGATTGCAGGAACTCTCGAGGAGAAGCTCACGTGCTACTACGTGGATGATGAGTTTTCGGCCTATGCTGGCGATCAGGAGGAACGGGTCAAACAGATTCTTCAGCAAGAAGACGAACTTCTGCGGCGGGCTGATCTAGTCTTTGCCAATGGAACGGTGCTCTTGAAAGCGAAGAACCGATACGGCAATACGATAAGTGTCCCGATGACAGCGGATTTTTCGCTCTTCTCCCGCAGCCGACTACCAGAAACCGAAGTGCCTCAGGAGTTGGAAGTGATACCGCATCCTCGTATTGGTTACATAGGTAATCTAAACGATAAAGTTGACTTCGCTCTCCTGGGCACACTGGCTAGAGCTCGTCCGGAATGGTCATTTGTTTTGGTTGGGCCGACGAATATCCGAAGCGTAGAGGTTCGAGCTGATTTTAAGGCGCTGCGAGATTTGCCCAACGTCTTTTCTCTTGGCCCCCAGCCAAGAGAATCTCTCCCACGCTACATCAAAGGGTTCGATGTCTGTACGATGTGCTATCGCCAACACGGGTGGGCGAATTCAGTTTATCCGCTTAAATTGCACGAATACCTTGCTTCGGGAAAACCCTGCATCGGTTCCGGCCTGGCGAGTTTGCGGGAATTCTCTGAGGTCGTTCAGATCGCCGAGACACCTCGAGATTGGTTAGATGCCATCGAACGTGCCATTGCAGACAAAGACCCGGGGCGTGCGGAACGGCGAGTTCAAGTGGCTTACGAGAACCGACTGGAAACCAGAATCGATAAAATTGAAAAGGCTATTGAGCAGAAGATCGAAGAAAAGCGGACTCGCTCAATCGTCGGCTAAGCAGACGGACCAGAGCGTAGGAATCGGGGAAGAAATTTCGCATAGGCGTTGCGTTCCTCGGAGGGCAGCCCAAGGTACCATATTCCCAACAGAGCACTTGGGAAAACCACGGCTACCTGGGCGAAGAAATAGAGCAGGTTCGTGGCGTGCCACCATCGATTCACCGCTAACGTGCACAAGGTGAATGGGAGCATCGCGAAGGCAGGGCGCAGCCAGAGCGAATGGGCATATTCGCGCAGGGGAATTCCGAGCGTACGCCGTATATACCACGGCCAGAACAGAATGCTTATCGCCAGGTTCGGAATTGCCGTCCCCCATGCCACGCCAAGAATGCCCATCGGTTTTACCAAGGCGATGCTTAGCACCAGGTTCCCGAGTCCTTCGGCCAACGCAAATGGAACTACACGTTTGTGTTGGCTAATTCCCAGCATACCTGAAGCAACAACCGACGCTCCGGTGCCGAATAGCCAGGGTACGCTTAGAATCCAAAGTACGTGACCGGACAATTCCGCGTACGATGAACCCATCCAAAGGCCGATGAAAGAGGAGCCACGGAAGATGAAAGTTATGAAAATGGGCCACATAGCAAGCGCGCAATAGCGAGCCTGTTTCAAAATGGCGTGTTGCAAACCTTCACGGCCTGCTTCAACTTCCAACTTGCTCGCAAGCGGCGTCATGGTCCGGCTGAAGCCGCCAACAAGGTCCCGCCCATAATTTGCGAGGTTGCCGCCGATCGCAAAAAAAGTAACCATACTGACGGGAAGAAATGCGCCGATTACCAGGGCATCCGTGAAAAAGATGAAATAATTGGAGAGGTGTAGCAGGAAGGCGTAAAAGCCAAAGGAGAAAATGAGCGCTACATGGTCCCGGCGGACGTTTCCAATCCCAAGTCGCAGCTCAGGATAGAGTTTTCGAGCCAGCACAAAGCCGAGCAGCAATTCGCAAAGGCTGCCTCCCAGCTGAATCAGTGATAAAGTTACCAATCCCTTCCCATGTCCAAGCGCGATCAGAATCGCAATGGCGCGTACTACGATCCCGCCAATGGCAATGGAGCTAAGAAGGTCAAATCGTTGCAATCCCACGATCACTCCGCCGAACACTCCGCTTATGAGTGAAATCGCGACGTTCAATCCAGCGAGAAGCACGACCAGTTGCGCCGCTTTTAGATAGGCAGATGGAATCTTGAAGTGGGGAACCGCGAAAAGAGAGAAAATAAGTGCCGTAACGACTGCGATTGCACCTGCAGTAAGAAATAGTCCGCAGGCAGACGAAACCGTATGACTTGATCTTTCGTGCTCCTGCTCCGAATGAAATTTTGCGACATACCGTGTTACCGCGCCGCGAATTCCCAAATCAAGGAACCCGAGGTACCCGGTCATCGATACGAGCAGCACCCACACGCCGTAAGCCGAATTGCCGAGATGACGGACAATAAACGGCGAGAGGAAAAAACTGACCGCTCCGCTAAGAAAATAAGTCGTCCAGTTGGACAGGACGCTTCTGACTGGCCGGGCAGGGGATGACTTGGTCGGCGTCTTGGAGATTGCGTCCACAGCACTCGTCATGGTTTTGCGATTCTTTACCTCGGCGGCCGCCAAGCCCTGAAAATAACGAAGCTAGGTCGACCCGGAACTTGGCGTCCTCAAGCACCGACGCGCTCTATTTGCTTGAACGGCACTGGCTGGGCCATCAATCCACCCGAGTGCTTCCGCATTCTTTGCATCCCTGGTCGCTAGAAATCGCACGATTGTCGTCCGGGATTTCAGGCGACCCAGAACAGCACCTAAAGTCTAGAGTCACTGCGCACGAGGAAGCAAATGGTAGGAGGCGGATTGTTTCCAAGTGCATTTCGGCATACGCCGGCGAGTTCACGAGTACTCACCGCCGACTTAAAAGATCTCAAAGGGTTATTTCAACGAAACTCGGGCACACTCCGTGACAGTCGTGGTGAAATCGTGCTACATGCAACATCCTTTCGTGGACGGATCGCTCAAGGACATGCTAACGTCACCCCTCATCGTGCCTCGCGTTTCGAATTCCTCGTCCTCAACCGCGAAGCTTCATCAATCAATAGCCGATCTGAGCGCGGTTCAACCCGACAGCACGCCGCGGTGGGGTCCAACCTGGCCATGGCTTCTCCTGTTTCTCGTAGTTGGTACAGCTCTGCGGATGTACATGCTAGGCGTAAAATCCCTTTGGCTAGATGAGGCCTTCAGCGTAGAGGTCGCGCGGATGCCCCTGCCCGCGTTTCTGCGAACTGTTTGGTGGGGCGAAGCAAACATGACGCTCTACTACGTTTTTCTGCGCTTTTGGATCCATTTAGGGGACTCTGAATTATGGCTCCGTTGTCTCTCTGCAGTTGTGGGAGTTCTTACAATCGCAGCAACGTATGCCTTTGGAAAAACCTTTCTCAACCGGAGAGCGGGACTCGCCGCTGCGGCTTTGCTGGCGTTGCACAGCTACCACATTCGCTATTCCCAAGAGCTGCGAGCCTATACGTTAGTGACGCTCCTCGTAGTTCTTTCAACTTATGCTTTTCTCCGTTTGCTTGAGGCTCCCGATAGAAAGGTCTTCTGGATTCTCTATGCGTTTCTTATCGCTCTTGCGGTCTATGCGCAGGTGTTGGCGGTATTCGTTCTTTTAAGCCAATGGTTGGTACTGACGCCGCGGCGAATCAAGCAGCTAGGGGTTTTCAAACTTTTGTCACTCGGCGCGTCAATAGCGCTCCTGATCGCTCCGATAGCGGCGGTGATGGTCCTTCAAAACAAAGGCCAGCTCGATTGGGTTCCCCGTCCGAATCTCACTCGCGTATTGGACGTAATGCAAGACATGGCCGGGGCACAAACCATCGGCTCGCATAGCACGGCGAGTGGGCTGCTTCTGTCGGCTTTTTATGCCACGACTTGGATTATCGCGTTTTCCACGCTTTGCCGCGTGCGGCCAAGCCAACCAGATGGCCAAATGACGAAAACTGCGTTGCAGGTCTTGGCCATCGGGTTCATTTTTCCCATTGCAGCCATGACAGCTGTTTCATTTCTTAAGCCGATTATGGTTCCACGCTACTTGTTGATGTGTGTGCCGGCTGCCGTTATGCTTGCCGGGTATGGATTGGTGACCTTGGATCAATGGCTTTTGAAGCGCCGGATCATTTCCTGGGCGGTCCTCGTGACAATGCTCGCGATGGCTTCGTTTAGCGTCCGGGATTACTATGCCAGCTTCAAGACCTACGGTCATGACTGGCGTGGAGTAACACATTTCCTTTTATCTCAGGAACAGTCGGGAGATGCGGCGGTCTTCTATACCTTCTCTGGACATCGCGCGTTCGATTACTACGTCCAGCGCGAACAAGAAGCGGGTGCCAGGGAAGCCGCGATGCCCGTGCTTTTTCCCCTGGAACTAGCACAGGCGAGCATCCAGAAACGTACGGCACCCTACCACCGAGTCTGGCTGGTGCTGCACCAGACGATACCGACAGCCCTGACGAATAGTCAATCGCAGCTGATTCGCTCTGCCCTCCAGGAGCGTTTTCGCCTGGCGAGTGAGAGGGAGTTTCCAGGGGACAGCGCCACCAGAGACGAGACAGGGACTATTTGGGTGGGACTTTACGTTGAACGTTCGTCTAGCCCTGAGCAATAACGATACCAAGTTCGCGCTTCTACATGGTTATCGACTAAATTGTGAAATGTTTTTCACAGTTCGTCCAAGCAAAGTCCCGCCTGGAGACTAACTGCCATGCCATTGCTGCCAATTTCAGTTGGAATTCATGGCAGTTCCGTGCCATTAATCTCCGTATTATCAATATTTTACGTGTTTCTGGCATGGCCTTGGCACCTCTAAGCCCTTTGGACGCAAAACTGCCTCATAGGACTAGCGAGTGAGCATCGTTCCAATTCCACGTCAGACTTTGTGTGCATCCACCTTGACGCCGGCGACTGTCGGCGCCGAAGGGAATATTGCATACACTCCCCGAATGGAGGGGCTTTTGACAACCATTGAAATACCTGCCGGCGTGAATTGCAGAGAGCTACCCACAATGGATTATATGCACTCTTACCCACAAACTTCGGAGTCGCACCCAACCAATCAGGAGCGCGTAATGCGTCAGCCCAGCTTCGCCCGTAAAGTGACCTATAAACTGATTCGTTCTGCCATCCTCGCGCGGACAATGGGGACTCTGGCGATCGCGATACTTCTGATTTTCGGATTTCAAGTGTCTGCTTTGGCCCAAGCGAACGTGGTGGGCCAGTGGCAAACCCTTCCCACTCAGGCCCCCATCAATCCGATCCACGTCACGCTTATGCACAACGGTCAGGTCTTAATCGTCTCCGGCTCCGGGAATCTCCCATCGGACACTAGCTACATGGCCGGAGTGTGGAACCCTCAAACGGACGTTTTTACTACTCAGCCTTTAATTTGGGACATGTTCTGTAACGGCATGATCGAACTGCCTGACGGTCGCCCGTTCATCATGAGCGGTACTCTCCAATATGATCCATTTGAAGGGTACACAAAGACTTCGGCCTACAATCCTCTGACTGGGAGTTTCGTGGATCTCCAGCCCATGGCGCATGGGCGTTGGTACCCAACTGCGACGGTGCTCGGTGACGGTCGCGTCATGGTTTTTTCGGGTTTGGACGAAAACGGCGATACGAACACGACCGTCGAGATCTACACAGTAGGTTCCGGATGGAGTCAGCCATACCAGGCGCCCTGGACCCCGCCGCTTTATCCTCGACTCCATCTCCTACCGAACGGAACGGTATTTTATTCCGGCTCGACAACGACATCGTCCATCTTTAATCCGGCGAACCAGGTTTGGACGATGGGCGTTGCCACTACAAATTACAATGGAACGCGAACCTACGGCTCGTCCGTATTGCTTCCCCTCACGCCTGCGAATAATTACGATCCTAAGGTAATGATTATGGGAGGCGGCAGTCCAGCCACCGCCACCACCGAGATTATTGACTTGGGCGCCAGCAATCCAAAGTGGGTATATGGCCCTAATATGTCGGCGGCACGTATTGAAATGGATTCAGTGATCCTGCCGACTGGCAATGTTCTGATCCTAAATGGTTCGGTTAACGATGAAGACGCCACCACCGCGAGCCTTGGCGCGGATCTTTACAACACTGCGACCAACACGATTAGCTCGGCCGGATCCGGCGCCTATGCACGGTTGTACCACTCGGGCGCTCTTCTGCTCCCAGATGCAACGGTTTTAGTCCTTGGTGGAAATCCAGAGCGCGGCACCTATGAGCCGCACATGGAAATATACTCCCCAGCGTACTTGTTCAACTCCAGTGGGGGGCTTGCTACGCGGCCCACCATAACCGCTGTTACGCCGGGTGTAATTGGATACGGGAGCTCCTTCCAGATTCAGACTCAGAATGCAGCTAGTATCTCCTCCGCCGTTTTGGTCCGCGCAGGCTCGCCGACACACGCTTTTGATATGGATCAGCGACTGGTCGGTTTGTCATTCGCGGCTGGCAACGGAGTCTTGACGGCAACAGCGCCCCCTAACGGAAATATCGCGCCGCCTGGCTACTACCTGCTTTTCCTTGTGAACTCCTCCGGCGTGCCGTCCGTGGCGCAGTTCGTGCAACTCTCGTTACAACCTAACGAGCAGCCGCCCACCGGAACTATTACCAGTCCCACGACCAATCAGACCATTGTTCCCGGCCAATCTGTCAGCTTTTCTGGCACGGGGACGAGCCCGAGCGGTTCAATCGCTTCGTATTCTTGGGTTTTTCCAGGAGGCAACCCCGCGACGAGCACCTCGTCGAACCCTGCGACCGTTACGTTTCCGGATTCCGGCACTTTCACAGCTTCGCTTACCGTGACCGATAACTTGGGCGTCTCGGATCCAAACCCTCCTACAACTACAATAACGGTGTTGCCCGATTTTGGATTATCGGTTTCACCTACCTTGCAAACCGTCGCACCTGGTGGGCAGGTAAGCTACGGTGCAACCATAACTCCCACTACCGGATTCACGGGCTCCGTGTCTCTGAGCGTTAGTGGATTGCCTGCGGGGGCCACGGCCGTTTTTTCCCCAGCTTCGATTACTACATCGGGCACTTCTGGCTTGACCATCTCGACTTTGGGAAGTACACCGATTGGTAGTTCCACGTTGACCATCACGGCCACTAGCGGTCCGTTCGTTCATACCGCGACCGCCACGCTCATCGTGTCGACGTCCGCTTCGGGCTTTAACAAGACGATTAGCATAGATTTCGTCGGCACGGATGTTCCGATGGCGAGTACCGAGGTAGCCGGTGTGGTGGCTAAGACTAATTGGAACAATGCCGATGGTGCGAGCAGTTCTTCGCCGCTCGCCTTGGTTGATGAGACAGGGACCGCGACTACAGCGACGGTATCATGGAATTCGGACAACGTTTGGGACCAACCCATCGCCGACCTCCCCGGAAACATTCGGATGATGAAGGGGTATCTCGACAATGGATTCCAGGACACTTCCACGGTGACCGTGGCTGGATTGCCTTCAGAACCCAGCGGCTATAGTGCGTACGTCTACGCGGACGGCTCAAGCAATGCTTCCACTAACACTGGCATATATCAAATTAGCGGCCCTGGAATCACAACCTCTAACATCAGCCTGACCTATGACAGCAACTTTACCGGAACGTTCGTCCAGTCGACGGTCAGCAACCCAATCGGGAATTATGTCGTTTTCACGATTCCGAATGTCTCTGGCTTCACTCTGTCGGCTATACCGAGCACGGCTTCCAGTGGCTACGAGCGCGCGCCCGTCAACGGCATCCAGATCGTGCCGCTGAGTCCTCCGAATCCCAGCATCACGGTTTCAACTACCCAGAGTTCCGCGACGGTAGGCTTGGCTTCGAGCGTCACCTACACAGTGAACGTAGCGGCTGTTAACGGATTCACGGGACCGGTCACTTTAAGCGCGAGTGGCTTGCCATCGGGAGCGACTGCTTCCTTCTCTCCTGCCTCGATCACTACATCTGGCAGCTCTACTATGACGGTCACCACCACGTCCGTCACCCCGACAGGCAGCTCAACCGTCACAATCACCGGTACCGCTGGCTCGATTACGAATTCCGCGTCCGTTACCTTGATTGTCTCCGGACCTGACTTCAGCTTATCCGCCTCCCCAAGCACATTCTCGGTGCTTCCTGGCGCTACTGCCACCTACACAGTGAGCGTTATGCCACTGTACGGCTTCGCTGCCCCCGTTACACTGTCTGCGGGAGGGCTTCCCTCCGGAGCCTCGGCTTCGTTCTCGCCCGCTGCTATTCCTGGATCGGGAACTTCGACTATGACTGTCACCACGTCCGCGAACACTCCTGGCGGCAGCTCGATCCTTGGGATCACAGGCACCGGCCCGGAGGAATTGGCGCACAACGCGAACGTAACCCTAAACGTTACCGCTCCTGACTTCACCTTGACCGTCGCGCCTGCGACGAACTCCATCTTCGCGGGCGGCAATACGACTTACACCGTAACCGTGTCTGCTTTGAATGGATTCGCTGGCACTGTCAATTTGACCGCCACGGGCCTGCCAGGGGCAGCCTCGGCTACTTTTTCACCGTCATCCATCTCATCTTCCGGCACTTCCACATTCACAGTCACAACTACGGCAAGTACTCCGACGGGTAGTTCGACATTGACGTTTACGGGTACCAGTGCCTCGCTGACTCACTCGGCTACGGCCACTCTTGGCGTGACCTCCAGCTCCTCGACGCGAGTCATAAGTGTCGACTTCGTTGGGCTAGGGAACTCCATGGGAGGGTCTGAGGTGGCGGGTGTGGTTCCGAAAAGCAATTGGAACAACGCAAATGGTGCCGTCAACGAAACCGGTCAGCCTCTAGTCGATGAGACGGGAGCCGCCACCTCGGCAGTCGTCACTTGGACGGCGGACGATGTCTGGGATGAGCCCTTAACGGATGCGCCTGGAAACGTGCGCATGATGGAAGGGTACTTGGACAACGGGAACATGGATACAACCGTCGTCAACGTAAGCGGACTGCCCCCCGACCCCAATGGCTACAGTGTGTACGTCTATGCAAATGGCGGGATCACTTCCGGCACTGACACCGGCATCTATCAGATTAGCGGAACTGGAATTACAGCCTCAAGCGTCAGCCTGACATACGGTTCCGTTTTCAACGGAACCTTTACCCAAGCAACGGCTACCAGCCCGAACGGGAATTATGTGGTTCTTACAATTCCTTCCGTTTCAAGCTTTACACTCTCGGCAATTCCGAGCGCGGCTACCAGTGGTTACAAGCGCGCTCCAATCAACGGAATCCAGATCGTGCCACTTGGTCCGCCGAACCCGGATTTCACAATTTCGGCCACACCAGCGACTCAGACTGTAAATGCCGGTAGCAGCGCGAGTTATACGGTGACTGTCTCACCCTTGAACGGGTTCACTGGCACCGTGAACCTGACCGCCAGCGGCCTACCGACTGGCGCGACTCCTACTTTTTCTCCGTCTTCGCTTAGCGGTGGATCGGGCACGTCTACACTGACGATAACCACCGCAGCGGCCAGCTCCGCGAGTAGTTCGACCTTCTCTATGACCGGAACGAGCGCTTCTCTCGTGCACTCAGCCTCTGCCACTCTTAACGTCATCGCTCCGGACTTCAGCGTATCCGTTTCGCCAGGGTCGACATCCGTCGCTCCAGGCGGAACGGCTACCTATACCGTGACAGTCGCACCCCTCAACGGATTTACAAGCACGGTGAACCTGTCAGTGGCAGGTTTGCCTTCTGGGGCCACCCCAACTTTCTCGCCGACCTCTGTAACAACTTCCGGCACTTCGACCCTCAGCATAATTACGGGATCAACGACCGGTAGTTCAACTCTTAGCATCACGGGCATAAGCGGTTCCGTGACGCATTCCGCGACGGCAATCCTCAACGTCACTACGGCTGGTTCGTCCAGCAATGTCATTAGCATTGATTTTGTCGGCGGAGACGTCCCGATGGCCTCATCTGAAGTGGCCGGCGTGGTTGCTAAGAGCAACTGGAACTCAGCGAATGGTGCCAGCAGCTCCGCGCCGCTCGCTCTGTTCGATGAAACGGGAACGCCTACAAATGTCGAGGTGTCGTGGAACTCCGATAACGTATGGGAGCAGAACATAACGGACACGCCAGGCAACGCCCGAATGATGAAAGGCTACCTCGACAACGGGAATTCGGACACTACAACTGTAACGGTGACTGGATTACCGTCTGATCCCAACGGCTTCAAAATCTATGTGTATGCGGATGGAGCAATTAGTTCGGGGTCTGATACCGGGATCTATCAGGTTAGCGGGCCCGGCATCACCACCAGCAGCGTCACCCTAACTTACAAGTCAAACTTTACCGGCACGTTTACACAGGCGACCGCCAGCAGCCCAGTGGGTAACTATCTGGTCCTCACGATTCCCAACGTATCTGGCTTCACCCTGTCGGCGATTCCTAACACTTCGACCAGTGGCTTTAACCGGGCGGCCGTCAACGGTATGCAGATAGTTCCACAGTAGAAAAAGGCCGGCGCCGATAATAGGCTGAGGCGACGTCCGAAAGCCCCGGCCACCTGAGGGCCTGACTCGCGATTGTCGAGTCCGCGATTATCCCGGGGGAGCCAGGCCGCAAGTTTCTTTAGTCGCTTCTGCTAATCGACTACCCGTGTTTGTGTTGATTCTAGGATGCTTATATCGCTACTCAGTATTCGGTGAGATCGGAATTTGGTCGTCACCGTACACGCCCGACAAACCGCGCTAAACCGAGCGTCTCGAAAGAAACGGGAACGCCAAAGACTTGCTTCTGACTGCAAGCAAACTGTATACTAATGAGCAGCACGGATCGGCTGATCAGCCGTAGAATCGTACGCGAGAGCTGGCTAGTATCTTTCCAGGGCTTAGCCTCGGTATAGGGCGCTGCAACCCCGCGCGGCGTCTAGACTTAGGCAGTAACCCACATGTAAGGCTGGTGAAATTCTTGGGGCTTTAGCTGTGTGTAAAGTGGTCTTGGACAAGTCCGAGTCAGGAGAAAATCTGGGCATGCACCCACCTTTCTGCCAGAACCTTGGCTCGAATTCCTTAGCCTAAGAGCCAGGAGGGCACTCTTGCGAAAGCCGAATCTAAACTATAATCCTCGAACAAGTCCGCGTCGCTCGGTCCCCCTGCCGCCTTTTCGCGCGTTGAACTTGAACCAAACAAATCGAAGCTCTCTGTCGACACGCTGAAATCAGTGTGCCAGTACGACGTGAGCCGGGTGCTAATCCAGGCGTGAGTAGGTTGGTCTTAGGGGAACATTCTGATCTATCCAGGGGGATACATGCGGTTAAGTGGAGCACAAACGGAGCGAAGCAGCAGAGATTTACAGGTAATGCCTTCCTCGTATCGATTCCTGCTTCTCATGTTTTTGGGCTTGGTTGCACCATTTGCCTGTCACGGGCAAACGAACGTACTCACCTATCACAACGACAACGGTCGAACGGGACAAAACCTGAATGAAATCATCCTGACGCCGGCGAATGTCAACTCAACGGCTTTCGGAAGTCTAGGATTCATGCCCGTAGACGGCCTCGTGGACGCCGAGCCTCTGTATGTTGCAAATCTTATGGTCGGGGGAGCCACACATAATGTCGTCTTCGTTGTCACTGAGAATGATTCGGTCTATGCCTTTGACGCAGATTCGTTCGTGCAGTTGTGGCATGCGTCGGTACTAGGCTCAAATGAGACGCCTAGCGACAATCGCGGATGCAACCAGGTAACGCCACAGATTGGCATTACCTCAACGCCGGTAATCGACCCCACTGCAGGCCTCCACGGGACCATATTCCTAGTGGCTATGTCCGAAGACAGCGGCGGAAGCTATCACCAGCGCCTTCACGCTCTCGACATCACTACGGGAGCAGAGCAGGCTGGCAGCCCGACGCAGATTGCCGCCACTTTTCCAGGCGCGGGACAAAACAGCTCGAACGGCCAAGTCGTATTTAACCCAGCACAGTACAAAGATCGTGCCGCTCTCCTCCTTCAAGGCGGTGTGATCTATACGACTTGGGCATCTCATTGCGACATCGATCCTTATAACGGCTGGGTTATCGCCTATAGCGAGTCGACATTTCAACAGGTTGCAGTGCTGAACGTCACACCCAATGGTAGTGAGGGGGCAATCTGGATGTCCGGGGCAGGCCCGGCTGCGGATGCCTCTGGGAATGTTTACCTTCTCGATGGCAACGGTACTTTCGACACTACCCTCGGTTCGACGGGTTTTCCGACGTCGGGGGATTTCGGGAACGCTTTTATCAAACTCGGCTTGAGCGGCAATACCCTTAGTGTCCTCGATTACTTCACGATGAGCGATACAGTCGCAGAGTCAGGCGCCGACGAAGACCTGGGCTCGGGTGGTGCGCTCGTACTTCCGGACCTGACTGATGCCAGCGGCAAAATCCATCACTTGGCGGTGGGTGCGGGCAAAGGTGGCGTCATCTATGTAGTCAACCGCGATTCGATGGGTAAATTCAACTCGTCCGGTGACCAAATCTATCAGGAGATTACCAGCGCATTGGCCGGCGGCACATGGTCTATGCCTGCCTATTTCAACGGCACCCTGTATTACGGAGCAGTGAACGATACGGTTAAAGCGTTTCCGATCACCAACGCCCAGGTAGCAACCGGTGCGACTTCACAGAGCAGCTCCACATTTGGCTATCCAGGTGCGACTCCCAGCATTTCAGCCAACGGCAGTTCGAACGGAATTGTTTGGGCTGTGCAGAACGCGAATCCGGCCGTCCTTCATGCGTACAACGCGTCCAACCTAGCCACCGAACTGTACAACTCGAATCAGGCCGGAACGCGGAACCAATTCGCTGATAACAAATACATTACTCCACTGATCGACAATGGAAAAGTCTATGTCGGCACTCCGACAGGCGTGGCTGTATTTGGTCTATTGAGCACCGTCGCGACCCCAGTGTTCAATCCCGCAGCAGGCATTGTCACGTCGAGCCAAGCTATCTCCATCACAGATAGCACTTCTGGTACCGCGATCTACTACACCACCGACGGAAGTATCCCATCTCCGGGGGCTGGGACCAGTCAACAATATACTGCTCCTTTTACTTTGTCCTCTTCGGCGACTGTCGAAGCAATAGCCGTGGTGACCGCATCGTCCAACAAGAGCGCCATTGCCAGTGGTTCGTTCACGGTGTCTAACGGTTCGTCCTCGACGCCAAATCCGATCAGCATAGACTTCGTGGGGTTAGGGACGTCGATGGGGAGTGCGGAACAGGCGGGAGTAGTGCCGGAGAGCAATTGGAATGATGCCACGGGGGCGGTGAGCAATTCACCGCTTTCTTTGGTGGACAGTACGGGGACGGCAACGACGGCGACAGTAACGTGGAAGGCGGATGATGTGTGGGATTCGCCGATCACGGATGCGGCTGGAAACGTACGGATGATGAAGGGGTATTTGGATAACGGGCAGATGGACACGACGACAGTGAACGTGAGCGGATTGCCTGGAAGCAGCGGAGGATACAGCGTATACGTGTATGCGCAAGGGACGAGCAATGGAACAACGAACACGGGGATTTACCAGATCAGCGGGGCGGGAATCACGACGAGCAGCGTAGCGTTGACGTACAACTCGAACTTCAACGGGACGTTCACGCAGGCAACGGCGAGCAGTGCGATTGGGAACTACATCGTATTCACGATACCGAACGTGACGGGATTCCAGCTATCGGCGATACCGAGCACAGCGTCAAACGGGTTCGAACGAGCGCCGGTGAATGGTATACAGATCGTGCCGTTAGCATCGCCGAACCCAGATTTCACGTTGACAGGGACAGCAGTGACTTCCACCGTAAGTGCGGGGGGAAGCGCGACATACACGGTGAGCGCAGGAGCGGTAAACGGGTTCAGCGGGACGGTGAGTTTTACAGTGAGTGGATTACCAACAGGAGCGGTGGGGACGTTTAATCCGAGTACAGTGAGCGCACCGGGGAACACAACACTGACGGTGACGACGACATCGAGCACGCCGGCGGGGAGTGTAACGCTGACGATCACGGGTACAAGTGGGACGCTGACGCATACAGCGACAGTGCCACTGAGCGTAACGGCATCGGGCGGAGGCTCGGGCGGATCGAGCAAAGCGATCAGCATAGACTTCGTGGGGTTAGGGACGTCGATGGGGAGTGCGGAGCAGGCGGGAGTGGTAGCGAAGAGCAACTGGAACAATGCAAGTGGAGCGGTAAGCAATGGAGCGCAGGGGTTGGTAGATGAGACGGGGACGGCAACGACGGCGACAGCAACGTGGAAGGCGGATGATGTGTGGGATTCGCCGATCACGGATGCGGCTGGAAACGTACGGATGATGAAGGGGTATTTGGATAACGGGCAGATGGACACGACGACAGTGAACGTGAGCGGATTGCCTGGAAGCAGCGGAGGATACAGCGTATACGTGTATGCGCAAGGGACGAGCAATGGAACAACGAACACGGGGATTTACCAGATCAGCGGGGCGGGAATCACGACGAGCAGCGTAGCGTTGACGTACAACTCGAACTTCAACGGGACGTTCACGCAGGCAACGGCGAGCAGTGCGATTGGGAACTACATCGTATTCACGATACCGAACGTGACGGGATTCCAGCTATCGGCGATACCGAGCACAGCGTCAAACGGGTTCGAACGAGCACCGGTGAATGGTATACAAATCGTGCCACAGTAGGGGCTGCGTTCCAGACACACTCACGTCGAAAATAGTTCGCATTCTGAGAAAGGAATTGACCGAGCCCTAGCTATCCGATGCGGGTTGCCTTTCTTGACTGTCCTACTAAGTCCATACATTTCAGTAACTTAAAGGATTTGTTGCCCAGAGCGGTTGGCAGGCCAACTGCTCCATGAAGGTACTGGCACGGTGCCCCTAGGATGCTATCGGCCAGTGGCCCGATATGTCATTATTGCGCGTACGACGACAGCTGCGGCTGTCGCCAAGAGGAACGCAAATCAGCGAAATAAAGGAGAAGATAGAGGGTGCAATTTAAGCGCATTTTGGTCACCGGCCACCACGGCTACATCGGCGCAGTGCTCGCGAGGTTGCTCTGTAAGGCGGGGTACGACGTCGTTGGTCTGGACAGCGATTTCTTCGTGAACAATCGTTTTGTAGGTCAAGTTGCGAATGTCCCCTGTCTTCTCAGAGACTTACGGGACATGGAAGTTGGTGATCTCCAAGGCTTCGAGGCCGTGCTTCATCTCGCTGCCTTATCGAATGATCCGCTGGGCGATCTAAATCCCGAGCTCACATACAAGATCAACCATGAGGCCTCCATGCAGTTGGCTCGATTGGCCAAGCAGGCTGGTGTTCAGAGGTTTCTTTTTTCCTCTTCATGCAGCATGTACGGTTCCGCGGGGTCCGAAGTGCTGGACGAGAATGCTCCCTTTAATCCGGTGACGCCCTATGCGGAATCCAAAGTACTGGTGGAACGGCAATTAACCAGCCTTGCGGATCAGGATTTCAGCCCCGTATTTCTGAGAAATACTACAGCTTACGGCGTTTCACCGTTTATGCGGTTCGACATAGTTCTTAACAATTTGGTGGCGTGGGCTTATGCGACGGGCAGAGTGGTCATTCAATCCGATGGGACGCCATGGCGTCCACTGATTCACGTCGAAGACATTTGCCGAGCTTTCATTGCGGTCCTTGAGGCCCCCCGTGAAGCGATTCACAATCAGGCTTTCAATGTCGGCATCACTGAGGAAAACTTTCAGGTACGGGATCTGGCGCAAATTGTGCAAGAGACCGTTCCAGAATGCAAAGTCGATTACTCAGCAGGTGGTGGGCCCGATCCTCGGTCCTATCGGGTGAATTTCAGCAAGATTAAGAACGCGCTTCCCGGATTTCAGCCGAAATGGAACGTTCGCCGCGGCGCCCAGGAACTATATGCCGCTTGCCTTGAGGCTAAGCTGACCTTGGAAGATTTTGAGGGGCCACGGTTCAAGCGAATTACGCATATTCGCAAACTGCTTGCGGACGGCAGGCTTGACTCACAGTTGCGATGGAGGAGCGCGGAGCCGGTTGCTGCCCCGGCGGCCTCGGCGGTTTGATGCGCATGTTCATCGAACCGGGAGCACGACATCGGTGATCTTCAAACCGACAAATTTGTGCGGCGCATATACTATCGAACTCGAGCCAAGAGCAGACTTCCGGGGATACTTTGCCCGTATGTTTTGCGAGAAGGAATTCGACTCCCTTGGCCTAGAAACTCACATTGCGCAGTGCAGCGTCTCCTATAATCAGAGGAAAGGGACGTTACGCGGAATGCATTATCAGGTGTCTCCGTTCGAAGAAGTTAAAGTGGTGCGGTGCATCCGCGGCTCTGTATATGATGTAATCATCGATCTGAGACGGAATTCGTCAACCTTTAAGATGCATTTTGCTATCGAACTCGACGCGCGAAGCAGCATTGCCCTGTATGTCCCGGCAGGATTCGCGCATGGTTTTCAGACTCTCGCGGACGATTCAGAAGTCTTGTACCAAATGTCGCAATGCTATTCCGCGGACCACTCGCGTGGGGTTCGTTGGAACGATCCTGCATTCGCGATACCTTGGCCGGAAGATACGCGAACGATCTTAGAGCGAGATGCGAACTACGCGGATTTCGAATAAGAGCCAATGACAATAGGCGCGACAATTTCTTCAACACAGCCCGCTCCAGCTTCCGCGGATTTCGGACGCCGGATTCATTCATTCGCTTCGGAACTCTATCCAATTTGCCGCAGCATCACCGGGAATGGGCTTCGTGAATCGCTTCGTCGAATCGGGGAAAGAATCCCCCTTCAGATCCACGAGGTGCCGAGTGGAACCAAAGTGTTTGACTGGACCGTCCCGCGCGAATGGAATATCCAGGAAGCCTATGTTGAAAACTCGCGGGGTAATCGCGTTATCGATTTTCGAGACTCCAATCTGCACGTTGTCAACTACAGTGTTCCGATTCACAAGAAGCTTTCGATTCGCGAATTGAAAGAGCACATGCACACCCATCCAGAGCACCCTGACTGGATTCCTTACCGCACTTCCTATTACAGAGAGGAATGGGGCTTTTGCCTAAGCCAAAGGCAATGGAATTCTCTCTCGGAAGATGAGTATGAGGTAGTAATTGAGTCTTCTTTGAAGGACGGTCATCTCACCTATGGCGAGTGCGTTTTGCCGGGCGAGACCTCAGAAGAGGTTTTGATTTCGGCTCATTGCTGTCATCCGTCGCTTTGCAATGACAATCTTTCCGGCATGACCGTTGCAACATTTTTTGCTCAGGCCCTGGCTTCGAAGCCGCGCCGATACACTTACAGGTTTCTCTTCATTCCGGGGACGATCGGTTCTATCGCTTGGCTGAGCAGGAATGAAGATGTTGTGCCCCGCATCAAGCATGGTTTAGTCCTTGCATGTGTCGGAGATCGCGGAGCGTTTTCATACAAGAAAACTCGACGCGGAAACGCCGAAATTGATATGGCAGTGTTGCATTTGCTCCGTCATTCTGGGAAGTCCTACAACGTTCGCGATTATTCCCCATACGGTTACGACGAACGCCAGTACTGTTCTCCGGCCTTCAATCTGCCTGTCGGGTGTTTGAACCGAACGCAGCATGGTGAATTTCCTGAATACCACACGTCGGCGGACAATTTGGACTTCATTACACCGGAAGCTTTGGAGGATACCTACAGGTGCTGTCTGGAAATCTTCGAGCTGCTGGAACACAATCGCAAATATCGAAGCCTGAATCCAAAGTGCGAACCGCAACTCGGGAAACGCGGCCTCTATAGGGAAATGGGCGGTTATCCCGATTCCGAAATACGAGAGCTTGCGATGTTGTGGGTCCTGAATCTTTCTGATGGTGAGAATTCTCTCTTGGCCATCGCTGAGCGATCGGGATTGAAGTTCACTGCCATTTCCCAAGCGGCTTCAGTTTTGCTGCAACATGGGCTTCTCGCCCCCGAAGTGTAGGAGGAAAGACCAATGAATACGGTTTTTTTTGATCCTAAGGTTTCCGACGACCGCCGACGCCAGATGGTGTACGAAGGGCAACTGGTTGTAAGCAGCCCGACGTCAGGCTCACTTGCGCTTTGTGAATTCGCACGCGAGCTGGCAGAGGAAGCGTTTACTCCTCTCGATCCCCGTGAGGCGCAGCATCATCTGCCGGTGGAGCGGTTTGCAGCTATTCTCGCAGAATTAAAGCCCAAGTTTATTCATCATCCTCGCAGCAAGCAGCTCATCCAACAATTGCTGACGGAGCTCGGCTGCGACTTGGAGAAAACTCATTTCGATGTGCCGCGCCTTCGGACATCCACCCACGCTGGATATCTGGATTCGGGCATCTCCTATGCGTTCCACCCCCATCGCGATACCTGGTACTCGGCCCCATTCTGCCAGATCAATTGGTGGCTCCCTGTTTACGAGATTCAACCTGAAAACGTGATGGCTTTCCACCCGCGCTACTGGACAAAGCCAGTTAAGAATGGGTCACGCGACTATAACTACCAAGAATGGAATCGCACAAGCCGGCAAATCGCAGCGCAACAGATTGGCGTTGATACCCGGAAACAGCCGCGCCCCGAAGAATCGATGGAGTTAGATCCACAGATTCGAGTGGTGGGCCCGGTGGGAAGCATCCTTCAGTTTTCAGCTGCGCAGATGCACTCAACCGTTCCTAATACCTCGGGGCGTACAAGGTTCAGCATCGATTTTCGAACTGTTCATACCGGTGACGCACTTGCACGCCGCGGGGCACGGAACATCGATTCCGATTGCACGGGAACGTGCATGGGCGACTACCTTTGCGGTGCCAACCTGGCACATGTTCCGATGGAAATTATCTCGATGTACGATACTCCGCCTCACCCAGTGACAGCGGCATCCGTAGCCGAGCAGGCGTAAGCTAAGTCTTAGAGGGATATAGTCTCAGCGATGCCTGAATCGATTAGCCAGACCACGAACTTCGATAAATCCGAGGCACTACAAGAGCGAGCCCGTGCCCTTATCCCGGGCGGAGCGCACGTCTACGCAAAGGGCGAAGATCAATTCCCCCTGCACGCCCCAGGATTTATCGAGCGCGGCCAAGGATGCCACGTCTGGGATGTAGACGGAAATGAGTTTATTGAATACGGAATGGGGCTGCGCGCGGTCAGCCTCGGACACGGTTACAGATCCGTCGCCGCGGCCGCTCATCACCAAGCCCTATCGGGAATGAACTTCACTCGCCCTAGCCCAATCGAAATCGAATGTGCGGAAATGCTCGCCGGTTTGATACCTTCGGCGGAAATGGTCAAGTTTTCGAAAAACGGCTCAGACGTTACCACCGCTGCCGTAAAGCTCGCGCGCGCCTTCACGGGAAGAGACATGGTGGCCTTTTGTGGTGATCAACCTTTTTTCTCTGTAGATGACTGGTTTATCGGAAGTACACCACTCTCTGCGGGCATTCCAAAGGCCATGCAAGACCTGACGGTCAAGTTCCGGTACAACGACTTGGCTAGCCTTGAGGGATTGTTCCAGCAGTATCCGGGGCAAATTGCCTGTGTGATTCTCGAGGCAGAAACAACCGTCACTCCAGCTCCAGGGTTCCTTCAAAGCTTGCAAGATCTGATACGGAAAAACGGAGCTATCTTTGTTCTTGACGAAATGATTACAGGGTTTCGTTGGCACTTGAGAGGAGCTCAGACTTACTACGGCTTGCGTCCAGATTTATCTACTTTTGGAAAGGCGATTGCCAATGGATTTGCGCTCTCTGCGCTTGTGGGACGCCGCGATCTAATGGAGCTCGGCGGACTCTCGCATTCCAAAGAGCGAGTATTCCTGTTATCAACAACTCACGGTGCCGAGACGCATTCGTTGGCTGCGGCCATCGAAACTATGCGGATCTACGAGCGCGAACATGTAATTGAGTATCTACACCGTCAGGGCGAACGATTGCGCACTGGAATCAACCAGGCAATCGCAAGCCACCGACTTGAGGGCTTCTTTGCCGTCCTCGGTAAGGAGCCCAACTTGGTTTATGCCACCCGCGACGAGAACAAGAATCCGTCGCAGCCCTTCCGAACCTTATTCCTGCAAGAGACCATCAAGCGTGGTTTGTTGATGCCTTCGCTGGTCGTGAGTTTTTCGCATACAGATGTAGATGTTGACCGTAGCGTGGTTGCAATCGAAGAAGCCTTGGGGGTGTACAAAAAAGCACTCGAAGACGGCGTAGGTAAGTATCTCGTTGGCCGCCCGGTGAAACCGGTCTACCGTAGATATAACGTTGAATAGGTCAATCCCAATGAGTTCCCTCGAACACACAGAGTCATCGGCAACCGTCTCGCTGTCGAAAGCGAACAACGCCAGAATTGGCGTCGAACAAACCGAGTCGGTTTCATTTCCATGCCGGTTTTGCGGCACAGCCGTGCGACATACCTTTGTCGACCTTGGAATGTCACCTTTGTGTGAGAGTTATTTGAGCGTTCAGCAGCTCAACGAGATGGAGCCTTTTTATCCCCTCCATGTGTTCGTCTGCGAAAACTGCTTCTTGGTACAGCTTCAGGAATACGTGAGCGTGGAATCCATTTTTGGCGAGTATGCCTATTTTTCTTCTTATTCGGAGAGTTGGCTTGCGCACGCAAAAGCGTACACGGAAAAAATGATTGAGCGGTTTGCGCTCGGTCAGAAAAGCCAGGTGGTCGAACTTGCCAGCAATGACGGCTATCTTTTGCAGTATTTTGTCCAGGCAAGCGTGCCCGTTTTGGGAATTGAGCCCGCCGCAAACGTAGCCGCTGTCGCAATCAAGAAAGGCGTGCCAACCCTTGTGAAGTTTTTCAATCAAGAGAGCGCGGAAGAGCTTGCGGCCCAAGGAATAAAAGCAGATCTCTTGCTCGGCAACAACGTCCTTGCGCAGGTGCCAGAACTGAATAGTTTCGTCTCCGGAATGAAGATTCTGTTGAAGCCCAACGGCGTCATCACCATGGAGTTCCCGCACATCATCAAGCTAATGGAACAGGGTCAGTTGGACACCATCTACCACGAGCATTTCTCATATTTTTCTCTGCTTGCCGCCGAAAAAATATTCTCGTCGCACCATTTGACGCTGTTCGATCTCGAGGAACTGCCTACTCATGGCGGTTCATTGCGCATCTATGCCTGCCATGAAGAAGACCGTTCAAAGGGCCTAAGTTCGCGAGTGCTTTCCGTGCGTGCGGCTGAAGAAGCGGCAGGTCTTTCGAAAATCGAAAGTTACTCCTACTTCGCAGAACGCACAAAAGAAACAAAATGCGCGCTCCTGGAATTTCTGATTCATGCCCGCAGGAACGGAAAACAAGTGGCAGGTTACGGCGCTCCCGGAAAGGGCAACACATTGTTGAATTATTGTGGCATTCGCTCGGACTTGTTGAGCTTTACAGTCGATCGAAATCCTTATAAACAAGGGAAATACCTCCCGGGAAGCCACATTCCTATTTATGCGCCAGAGAATATACGCGTGACCAGGCCTGATTACGTCTTGATCTTGCCTTGGAACTTGAAGGACGAAATCATGCAGCAACTTGCTTACATTCGTGAATGGGGCGGAAAATTCGTGGTACCGATTCCAAACGTACGGGTGTATCCGTGATGGGACATTTGCACGGATGTGATCAAGGGTTTGGAGAGGGAGAAAGCAGACCTTGAAAGTTGTACTTTTTTGCGGAGGACTGGGTCTTCGGATTCGTGACTATTCCGAAAGCATACCTAAACCACTTGTTCCTCTCGGCCCGAGGCCGATGTTGTGGCACGTGATGAAGTATTATTCGCACTTTGGTCATAAGGACTTCATCTTATGCCTGGGCCACCAGGGCGAAGCTATCAAGAGATTTTTTCTCAGCTATGACGAATGTCTCTCGAATGATTTTATTTACGCCGAAGGCGGTAAGAAAGTTTTGCTTTCCAATAGCGATATCCATGATTGGAAGATCACCTTCGCCAATACGGGAACAGACTCCAATATCGGCCAGCGGTTGAAAGCGGTGCAAAAATACGTGGAAGGGGAAGAGGTTTTCCTGGCGAATTATACTGACGGCCTGACTGATTTACACCTGCCTGCTCTTATCGAACACTTTGAACAGCGGGACTCTGTAGCGACGTTTCTGAGCGCTCGTCCCAATCTTAGCTTCCACATTGTATCTGCATTGAGAGATGGGCGAGTCGAGAAAATTCAGGAAATGACGCACGCCAACTTGCGAATCAATTCGGGCTATTTTGCGTTCAGGAAGAACATTTTCAAGTACATTCGCGAGGGCGAAGAGCTTGTTCGTGAACCTTTCCAACGTCTGATTCAGGAAAAACGTTTGGTAGCGTACGAGTACGACGGATTTTTCCAGGCAATGGACACATTTAAGGACCGGCAATTGCTAGAGAATCTACTGGCGTCAGGACATGCTCCTTGGGAATTGTGGAAGGCTCCTTCCGCAGATTCGAACTCGAGTGCCGGTAATGGGCTTGGTTCGCGCAAAGGACAGCGAGCTCGCCGTGGCAACCGCCATGCATAAGCTCGGCCTGTGCGATGCGAAGAGCGGGATTCGCAATGTCTTGTGCCTTGGCGCCCATTGTGACGACATCGAGATCGGATGCGGGGGAACGATTCTGCGTTTAATAAAAGAGAACCGTAGGCTCAACTTCTACTGGGTGGTTTTCAGTTCTAATCCCCGCCGCAAACGTGAGGCTCTTGCCGCGGCCCGCCTGTTTCTTGGACCTACCGTGCGCTCTCGCGTAGTTGTCCGGAGTTTTCGAGACAGCTTTTTCCCCTATGAAGGGAAAGCTATCAAAGAATTCTTTGAGTCAATTAGAAAACGATTTCAGCCGGATCTAATATTTAGCCACTTTCGACATGACCTGCATCAGGATCATCGAGTCATTTCCGAGCTTACTTGGAATGCCTTTCGCAATCATCTAATCCTTGAATACGAAATACCCAAATACGATGGTGATCTCGGATCGCCGAATTTTTTCGTTGGTCTTGATGAGGCGGTTTGCGAGAGGAAGATTCGCAATATCACGGCTTCCTATCGCTCGCAGACTGGCAAGCAGTGGTTCACTGACGATACGTTTCGGGCGTTGCTTCGAATTCGTGGTGTGGAAGCGAACGCTGAGGGAAGGTATGCGGAAGGTTTCTATTGCAGAAAGGCGGTCGTATAACGACTCAGTGCGGCTGCATGGTAACGGGCGCACGCGGGACGATAAGCGGTGATCACATGTTGAGCGAGGAAACCAATTCTGCTACGCATCCGCCGCTCGTGAGCGTCATCACGCCGTTCTATAACACCGAGCAGTACATCGCCGAATGCATCGAGAGTGTGTTGGCGCAAACTTATACAAACTGGGAATACATCCTGGTGAACAACCAGAGCACCGATGCATCGCGGAGTATCGCCGAACGATATTCTCGCGGAGACGCCCGAATCCGGTTGCTGGATACTCCAAGGCATTTCGGGCAGGTCGAGAATTTCAATGCGGCGCTGAAATACATTTCAACTGAGAGCCGGTATTGCAAAGTGGTTCTCGCGGATGATTGGCTGTTTCCAGAGTGTGTAGAACGCATGGTAGACCTAGCTGAGGCCCACCCGTCGATAGGCATAGTTAGCTCCTACCGGCTCTTTGGCGCAGAAATCACCGGCGACGGCCTCCCGTACGCGAGCACGGTCATTTCAGGTCGCAAGGCTTGCCAGTCTATGCTTCGAGACGGCTACTATCTGACCGGCTCGCCAACTTCCGTCCTCGTTCGAGCCGATATCGTCAGAGGAGAAGCGGAGTTTTATCCCGTGGGATGGCTTCATGATGATACGGAGGCGTGCTTTCGCATCCTAGCAGAGCACGATCTGGGTTTCATCCATCAAGTGCTGACATTTTCTCGCAAGGACGACGAATCGCTCACATCCGAAGTTGCTCGCTTTGGACCAGGTCCGATCCGAAGATTCATGTTTGCCGTAAAGTACGGCCCACAATTCTTTACAGGGGATGAGTATCGGAAATATCTTGCTCGCGAGACCGATTTTTACGGACAGTTTCTCTCTGAAAGCGTATTTCAATTCAAGAGGAAAGAATTCTGGGACTTTCACCGCAAGGGTTTGCGTGCAGTGAACGCCGATTTCTCGAGCGTTGGGCTCCCTAAATATGTCTTCTTGGAGACGCTCGATATCATTTTCAATCCTAAAAAAACAGTGGGACGCCTGCGACATTTGTTAAAGAATCGCCGATCGAAAGAATCCGCGGCACTGGTGCCTTCGGAAACAAAGGAGCGGTCGACAAGCCATTGAACAACTCTTCCAAAATGCGCGAAGCCCTTCAGGCGTTGGTTGCTCGCCGCGATCTTCTATACATGATTGCGTGGCGCGAGATCAAGATTCGCTATAAGCAGTCCGTAATGGGATTCATGTGGGCCATCCTGTTGCCTGCGGTGATTGTCACGGCTGGCATTATCGTCCGCTATGGCATGTCCGCCCTATCTGGCAAGCCTATCTCCGGCCAAGAGATTGCTGGAATAACGGTCAAAGGCTTGGTGTGGGCGTTCTTTGCGGGTTCTTTGCGCTTTTCATCGACAAGTCTTATCGGGAATCCAAACCTAGTTACGAAAATATATATGCCGCGGGAAATCTTTCCCCTTGCAACCATCCTTTCGCAGTTGCTGGATTTTGGGGTCGCATCTTCTCTGGTAGTTGTGGTTTTTGCTGTCACGCGTTTGGGCGCAAGTTGGCAACTCCTCTGGGTTCCAGTTCTGTTGCTCATAACCGTGGCTCTAGCTACAGGTTGGGCACTACTCATCTCGGCGGCATGCCTTTTCTTTCGGGATGTCAAGTACCTGGTGGAAGTGGTCATCACATTTGCAATCTTTGTAACCCCCGTGTTCTATGATGTGGAGATGTTCAAGAAATGGGCGAATTTGTTGCTGCTCAATCCTCTTGCCCCGCTCATCGAAGGCTTGGAAAAGTGCATTGTCTATGGAACCGCACCGGATCTTCCCTGGGTTGCCTACAGTTGCGTGGTCGCACTGGTTAGCCTTGTTGGCGGATTCTATTTTTTCAAGCGATGGGAACCAGCATTTGCGGAGAGCATATAGTGGCCGTCGACATCGTCCTGAAGGTGGAGAACGTATCCAAAAGATTTTCTCGCGGCGAGATGCACGATTCTCTCCGCGACTTCATTCCATCTCTTTTCGCCAGGCTTACGGGGCGTGCTCGCGCCAGTTCGACGGCCAGGAAAGAGTTTTGGGCGCTGCAAGATGTGAGCTTCGAGCTAAATCGCGGAGAGGCTTTTGGAATCATCGGAGCGAACGGTGCGGGCAAGAGCACCATTCTCAAGCTCATCACCGGCATCATGCAGCCAACCACGGGCCGCATCGAGTTGAATGGTAGACTCTCCGCCCTAATTGAAGTCGGCGCCGGTTTCCATCCCGATCTCACGGGAAGGGAAAACATCTATCTAAACGGCACAATCCTCGGAATGCGGCGCGCGGAGATCGATCGCAAATTCGATGCCATCGTCGAATTCTCTGGTTTGGCCGACTTCATCGATACACCCGTAAAGAGATACTCGACAGGAATGTATGCGCGCCTGGGGTTTTCTGTGGCCGCGCACGTCGATCCGGACATCCTGATTGTCGATGAAGTGCTAAGCGTCGGCGATATCGTCTTTCAGAATCGCTGCCTCGAAAAGATGAACGATATTATTCGGAGCGGCGCTACCGTAATTTTTGTTTCGCACAACCTGCGCGCCATCGCCGAGCTCTGCCCGCGGAGTATCCTGCTTGAGCATGGTAAGGTGTCTGCAATTGGTCCCAGCCAGGATGTCTTGAAGACCTATTTGGAAAGCAGCGGCCAGGAAGGGCGCCGCGCCAGATCAAAAGACCTAATCATAGCCGCAGTGAAAGTGAGGGGTTCGCACTCCGAGGGCGTCGCATTTAACTCAGGAGAGAAAGTCTGGGTAGACGTCGAAGTGGAGTGCGCGGGCGAAAGCGAGCCCTTTTCCATCGTTCTCTTCGTCAACGACGATAGACAGTACGAGGCCTTCCACACCTCGACCGAGTATCTGGGCTACTCTCCCATCTCGATGAAGCCGGGCGAACGGTTCGCCTGCACCTTTGAAATGGACCTAAACCTTGCCGGCGGCACTTTTTATTTCGGAGTTCTCCTCTACCGGTTCAACGTCGAAAAGATTGTGGACCGTGTGTTTCCGGCCGCCACGATCTTTGTAAATACGCTTTCGGAGGTTCGCGGAGTTGTCAATCCTCGCCCCGCAATTACCGCCTTTGGCCGCGTCGCAGATATCGAGCCAGCTAAGGAAGCTATCAAACAATGAGGAACGCGGGAATTCCTCCCCTCCATTTGCGCGTGGGCGATTTAGTCGAAGTCCGCACCGAACAAGAGATTTTTGCGACACTCGACGATCAAGGCGCCGTCGACGGCCTGCCGTTCATGCCCGAGATGTTGGAATATTGTGGCAAGCGCTTTCGCGTAGAAAAGCGAGCAGATAAGGCCTGCAACACCATAACCGTGATGGAATCGAGGCGAATCTACGACGCCGTTCATCTGGAAGGACTTCGGTGTGACGGCAGCGCCCATGGAGGTTGTCAGGCTCAATGTTTCTTGTACTGGAAAGAAGCGTGGCTGATTCGGGTCAAAACAGGAAAAGGAAATTCTAGTCAGACACCAACGCAGCGTATTCTGGCTCACTCTTCGCTACCGTTCGACCGGCAGCGCCTCAACGAGTTCACCCACCATCCGCTATCCTCGAACGATCCGGAAGTCGCCTATCGCTGCCAGGCCACCGATTTACTGAAGGCTTCGGAGCCTTTACCCTGGTGGAATTTAGGACAATATCTGCGCGATATATGGTCGGGGAATGTCGGAATAACGGATCTCGTCAAAGTTGCACTGTTCCGCATCTTCCAGAAGACCCTGAGGCTCACTGCCTATCGCGCCCAGATTCAGGTGTACAACTGGTTCCAGTCGTGGAGGGGCGGTACACCGTATCCATACCATTGGGGGACCCTGGACAAGACGCCTCGCGAGACGCTTGGTCTCCAGCCCGGCGATTTGGTGCAGGTTAAGTCTTACGAAGAGATTTTGGCGACGCTCAGCACAAAAAACAGGAATCTTGGACTGAGGTTTGACGCTGAGATGGTCCCCTATTGCGGAAGCGTGCGCCGCGTGCGCGCTCGTGTCGAACGCATCATTGATGAGCGCACGGGGAGAATGATCACATTTCCCAGAGACTGCCTCATCCTCGACGGTGTCATCTGCCGCGCTCAATATAGCGAGCGGCGCCTCTTTTGTCCTCGAAGCATCTACCCATATTGGCGTGAGATTTGGCTGAAGCGCGCCGAAGACGTGTCGTCGTCAGCGGCGAAACTTGGCGCCGATGCTCCGCAGTCAGACGAGTGTGGCGCCCACATTCAGACCAAGTAAAGTTCTGATCCTGCTGCTCGATTCGCCTATGCCTGCGGAATACGGTTGCAGCCCACCGCGTGAGATATTCAGTTTTTCCGCGCCGCAGCGTTCCCGGTAGCGGGTAATGCGAAGGCCAAAACGCTTCGGCCGGCTGCAATCACGATGTACTGCCGTCCTGCCTGCTCGTAGGTTATCGGCGCCGCCGCGATCTTCCCGCCCGTCTCAAACCGCCACAGCTCTGTGCCCGTCTCCGCATCCCACGCCAGAAATGTCTCTCCATCGCCACCGAATATCAACCGGCCGGATGTACTGACCAATCCCCCCATATCGTTTAGCGCTTTTCGTTCGGGGCTCGAGTATTTCTTTGAATACTGCCAGCGCAAACGGCCTGTCCTCACTTCCAGCGCCTTTACGGCCACGGTCATGTCCTCATGCGGCACTTTCGTGTCGTAGCCGCCGAGCCGGGCCCCGACCACATCCGGCGGCCGATCCGGCCATATGTAAAAGATACCTCCTCGTTCAATCGTCGGCACGTAGAACAGCTCCAAGTCAGGATCGTACGTAGGCGACCACCAATTCGTGGCGCCATTCAAGCTCGGGTAGACCAACGAGCCTTGCCGGCTCGGTATTGATTCTGGTCGCACCAGCGGGCGTCCGTTCGAGTCGAGTCCGTCTGCCCAGGTTTGTTTTGCAAAAGGTGTACCCATCAGGAATTTGCCAGTCACACGATCTAGCAAATAATAGAATCCGTTACGATTAGCCCACGCCATCAGTTTGCGTTTCGATCCCTCTATCTCCGCATCAACCAATACGGGAATCTGAACGGCATCCCAGTCGTGTAAATCGTGAGGTGTAAATTGGAAATACCACCTTAGCTTTCCGGTATCCGCCTCCAGCGCAACCACCGAATTGCTATAGAGGTTGTCACCCTTTCGATTTTCTCCGTCGAAATTCAGCGAGGGATTGCCAATTCCCCAATAAATGAGCCGCAATTCGGGGTCGAACGAGCCAGTGAGCCATGTCGGCGCTCCGGCCCTTTCCATCGAATTGCCTTCCCACGTTTCGCTTCCCGGTTCTCCGAGCTTTGGTAAGGTCTCGAAGCGCCAGCGCCGCTGGCCGGAGGCCGCATCGTAGGCGTCCACAAACCCACGTATCCCATATTCCCCGCCACCGACTCCCGTTAAAACCATGTCGTCTACCACGAGAGGTGCTCCAGTAATGCTGTAGCCTTTTGCGGAATCGCCTACAGCCACATCCCAAAGAACCCCTCCTGTGTTTGCGTCCAGGGCGATAAGGTGCGCGTCCAGTGTGCCCACGAACACTCGACTTCCCAGAATCGCCACGCCTCGGTTTACATGGCCACAGCAAAGGAGCAAGTTTGCTGGCAGCTCCCGCGAGTATCTCCAGAGAACATGCCCTGTTGCCGCATCCAGTGCCAAAACGCCATTCGGAGGCTCCGTAACAAACATGGTAGACCCGCGCACGATAGGCGTCGTTTCTACCCGCTCGGCCGAAGTCGAAAACTGTCGTTCCCACTCCACACGCAAGTGCGAAACATTGTCTCGATTGATTTGCCGGAGCTGGCTGTGCCGCTGCGAAGAATAGGAGCCCGAATACGTCAGCCATTCGGCAGGACTATCCCCAGCGCTTCGAAGTTCTGCTGCTGTTACTGGTTGTATGGATACGGCGTTTGCGCTGTTTTTTTCTGTTCCGCTGCCAGCGGTTGCGTGCTGGATGAAGCTCACGAGCCGCCACACGTCGTCGCGAGGCACCTTTCGCCCCACCATTGCTGTCTGCGGAATGCCTAGCGTGATGGTGCGATAAAGAGCCCAATCGCTGTGTCCCTGTCGATAAATGCGGTTGTATAGATCCGGGCCGCCTGCGCCGCCATGGCCTTGGTCTCCGTGGCATAGGCTGCAGTTTTCCGCAAACAATTGTTTGCCAGCTTCGATGTCGCGTTTTGACCCGCGCGGACTCTCAATGGCTAAATAAGGATTCTTCGTTTCGGCCAACGACTCCAGATAAATATCGCTCCCTGGCCGCAACATCCGCGTAAGGTCGGACCACTCGATATCGTTGATTTGGCCTGTCGTCTTGTAAAAGAGAACCTTTGTGCGCCATCTCAAAGCGGGAATCAGCCCGATCCCAGCGGCCGATATCAGAAAGACCACTGCAGCAACGACAAAGAAAACACGCAATACCCGTCTAGGTGGCATGGTCCATCTTTCAAACCCTCGCTGTTGTTGACGATTGCTATGCTACCATCCGGTCTCGAATCTTTCATTACGTCGCATCGAGGTCCGTTCCATTCCTTGCCGTGAGCTCTAATCCTTGGCACTCTGGACGCGCGCAAGTTCATCCGGCCCATGGTCGAAAGGCGAGAATGGAAAGAGTTCTATTTGTTGTCAAAGCGAAGGAGTTCGGCGGGCTGGAGATCGTGCTACTCGACTGGTTGTCGTGTGTCGATTATTCGAAAGTTTCGGTTACTCTTTGTTGTTACGGAACCGATGCCCTCAGCGAAAGGCTGGCTGCGAGCGATTTGCCCGTGGACAACATCAAACTCACCATTCCCGAGAACGAACCTTTCTGGAGGGCTTTTCCGAAATGGCTTCGCCTGTTTTCTTCCATCCGTCCTAACAAGATCGTGGTTCTTGAGGCCGTGCTGAGTGAATTGAATGCGACACCTGTTCTTGCTGCTTGGTTGTCCAATCGCGGCAATGTATTTCTCTTCGAAGCAAACTGGGGACGGTCGGTGCTTACGGCTAGTCCAAAGCTCAAAAGAAAACTCCACTACGGGTTTCTCCCGGGAATCGGTCTGTATCGATACAAGGAGATATTCAGGCAAAGGCTTCGTGGGCGGCTGGCGCGCCACACCTTTGTGGTGAGTCAGGGAATTAAAGACAATCTCATCTCCCACTACGGCTATCCCGCTAGCCGCACTTCTGTGCTCTATCACGGCGTGGACGCGGGGCGTTTTAGGCCCTCTGCTTCCGATCGTCTGGAGTTCCGGCGGGCCCATGGCATTCCGGAAGATGCCACAGTCATAGTAAGTCATGGACGATTGGTGTCGAGGAAGCGCGTGGACCGAGTTCTAAAGGCTTTCGATGTCTTGTCTGCCGAGTATCCCAAACTATGGGTCTTGCTGACCTGTTACGGACCTTTAAAAGCAGAAGTTGAGCAGATGGTTGCCAAAATCGACGAGCGGAGCCGAGTCAAATTAGTGGGCTTTCAGACCGACTCCAGCAGGGTTTTGAAAGCCAGTGACATCTACGTTTTGTCCAGCAATGACGAAGGATTTGGAATCGCCTTGGTGGAGGCCCTCTCGACTGGTCTCGTTTGCGTGGCGACGGATGGCCCAGGGCCGAGGGACATAATCGCGAACGGTCAAAACGGTTTCCTGGTTGAAGCAAATGAGGAGGGTGTGTTGTTGGGTTTACGACAAGCGCTCTGCCTGCCCCCGGACGAAAGAGATCGGCTTGTCCAGCGAGCGAGAAAAACCGCCGAGGACCGATTTGAAATTGGTGCTGCCATCCGGACCGCTCTTGAATCGATGGAGATTCCACGGCGATAGCCCATGCTTCGGTGCAAAGATGGCCGCGATTTTTCGCTTCCAGTCAGCTACTTGGCGCCATCCGAAAGTTTTATAAAAAGACTTCGGGCGACTTGACCCGGCTGATACACTCTCGGCCATAACTTGCGAAATCCGGGATGGTTCAATCGATGAACGACCTAAACTCAGCTGAAACCAGAGTAAAGCCTCGTACGGGGAAGAGCTGGTTGCTGCTCTCGCTGCTCGTCTTGGTGGGTTCCTTTTTCCGATTCCATATGCTCGGCGTGAGAAGTCTTTGGCCGGCTGAATGTTTTAGCATTCTAGTCGCGCGGCAGCCCTGGCCTCAGTTCCTCCGCACCATGTGGTGGGGCGAAGGTAATATGGCGTTTTACTATGTTTTGCTCCGCGCGTGGCTTCTTCTTGGAGATTCGGAGATCTGGCTTCAAAGTCTTTCTGCCATGTTCGGCGTCATGGCGATTCCAGCTATTTACGCGCTCGGAAGCAGGTTCCTCAGCAAGAACGTGGGATTCATCGCCGCCGGGCTGCTCGCAATTCATAGCTTTCATGTCGAACGCTCTGAAGTGTTGCGATCCTACAGCCTCTTGACGCTCATCGTGATTCTGTCGACTTACTCCTTTCTAGCGATCCTCGAATCACCTCGCCGGAAAGGCTTGTGGGTTCTTTATGTGCTCTTCAGCGCACTCGCGATTTACGCGCAAACTTTTTCCGTCTTTCTTCTTGCCGGTCAATGGCTGGCACTGCTACCCCTAAGGATCAAAAGTCTGGGTGTTCTAAGACTGCTCGCGGCTGGCACAGCCATCGGAGTTCTTACTTCACCTTTGCTGGCCGTGATGATCCTAGAGAATAAGGGGCAACTGGATTGGGTCCCTCGCCTGACACCCACAAGTATCTTGAATGTCTTCCGGGGAATCGTCGGGGCGGATACTTTGGCATTGCGGAGTTCGCTGGGTAGCGTGCTGCTGTTAGCGCTCTATGTTGTAACCTGGATTTTTGCTGTCTGGGCTCTCTTCCTATCGGAGCGTCGGGAGGTCGATCAACCAACCACGGGTGCAGCAGTGCCCGTCCTCGGATGGACTCTAGCCTTTCCCATTGTGGCTATGACGGCGATTTCCCTCGTTAAGCCCATCCTCTACCCTCGTTTCCTTTTGATGTGTGTGCCCGCCGGTGTCTTGCTCGCGAGTCAGGGACTGACGACGATCGAGAAACACCTGACGCGCGGGCGGCTGGTCTCTTACGCCGTTCTCTTTTTGATGATCTGCCTAAGCCTTGTCGGCACCCACAAACTTGACACCACCCTCGGAAAGTCTGGTCTTGACTGGCGAGAGGTAACAAATCACATACTCTCGCATCGCGAAGCTGGTGACGCAGTTATCTTCTACAATTTTGGTGGGAATTGGACTTGGGAGTATTACGTCGGGCGCGCTCGCAGGGCCGGTGACAACGGGCCCATGCCACCCACTCTTTTTCCTCTGTCCTTCGACCGGGCTAGTATCGTGAGTCGGACAGCGCCCTATAAGCGGGTCTGGCTTGTGCTGCAACAGGATATCCCTACTCCCCAAAGTGACGCCAACACAGCGCTCTTGGTTCGAACGATGCAAGAGCAATTTCTTCCCGTCGAAGAAAAGGTGTTTGCCGGCGTGAGTATGTACCCTGGTGAAAGCGTCGACATCCACCTAACTCTCTACACCGCCGCTGCCCCTCGGAATTCTCCCTAAAGGGTCAACTGCATGACTTCAGATTCAGATATGCGAGAGAAATCTGTATCAAATCGGGCTCCGTTTGCACCGATGGATGCCGTGGTTTATGCGCTGATTTTAGCTTTGTCGGCGCTGCCGTTTTTTTTCTACGAGAGAGCGCCGGACTTCGTCAATTCCGATGTCCACTACGCGGAGCTGGCGGATTCGCTTCTGCATTCCCATTCGTACTCGGCCGATTTCACTCACGAAGGGCTCGTCCCCCCAGGCTTTCCGATTATCCTCGCCTCCATCTGCGCCACGCTTGGCTGTACTCACGACATTTTGACTCGGGCCATGCCGGTTTTCCTGGCTCTGGGTCTTTTACTCAGCTATGAGGTTCTCCGGCGCCAGCGGGGCCGTCTGGTTGCCGCCGTTTCCTGCGTGGTACTTGCTGCCTCACCTGGCATCTTTCCGTGGGTTACTTCGCGGTTGTGGCCGATATTCCCTTACCTTTGCATAAGCATGATTATTTTTCTTCTCATCCCTGCGCTAGAAGCGTCTCAGCGACGCGCGCGCACTCGGCTCTTAGGCGTTCTGCTCTGCTTGCTTCTAATCGCGGCAGTGATGATCGAGTCCATTGGGATTGCCCTGGTTGCCGCAATCCTTGCGTGGCTAATCCTATCGTTTCTCTGGAAAATCGACACAGCCAAGTTGCTCCTCAGGCGTTTTTTGCCTATCGCTCTAATTGCGCTTGTGGCCGAGGGGCTTTGGCTCCAGCAGGGAGGCAATGCCAAAGAATGGCCGCTCCCAGGATTTCCCGGCGGCTACCTTGCGCAGTTAAAGCTAAAGGACGGCAACTATCCCGAGTCGGGCTTCGCGACGCCAAAGGATGTCCTTCTGCGAGTGGAGAAAAATTTGAAAGAAAGCGCCATTTTTCTAGGCGAGACTTTGTTTCAACGTTGGATCAACCCTTCCTGGACTTCACTCGTACCCACGGGCCTTGTTCTATTAATTCTTTGTGGCTTGGCAAGTTCGCTCTGCCGGAGCGATTCGCGACTCTGCGCCTTGTATTTTATCTTTTTCGAATGTGTCTACCTTCTTTGGCCCTGGTTCTCTGGGGTTGTTAGATTCGCCGTGGCTGTGCTTCCCCTTGCGTACCTTTATCTGGCTGAGGGAGTGCTGGCTATCCAGCAGTGGTCCCGTCAATATCCACGTAGGCTGGGCGCTCTGTTCTTGCCCCTGTCGATGGTCTTAGTCCTTTTCGCGGCCCGTGAGGGTTGGGCGGTCGGCGCTGGCCACGGTTTCCAAGCCAAGATATCTGCGATTTGCTGGAGCCTTTGCGCTTCTCTTTGCGTGAGATTGATCTGGAAAGGATCGCTTTCGTCTCACGGGCGCTTGTCCTGGCTGCAGAACTTTTCCAAAGAATTCCATTTTCCAGGTGGAATGTCGTTTCGCCCCATACAGGGAATCGCGGTCCTCGTTGCAATCTACTTGGTATCGACTGGGGTCGCCGCGGAGGTTCCCATGGGCCGGGAAAACCTGGTTTCCGGTTTGAACCTGTTCGAGAACGCGCCAGACATTCAGGCGGCCCGTTGGATCGCTTCCCATACTGACCCGAGCGCAATCATTGCGTCGGGTGGGGCCTCGCTGATTCACCATTATTCCAGGCGAAACGTCCATTGGTTTCCGCCTATATCAAATCCGGAAGTAGTGATGGCGGGTATCCGCCGACTTCATATCCAATTCGTGGTCGTGATCACTCGGCGCTGGTACTATTTTCTTCCACCTGAGACGGTCTGTTTTGATCTGCTTCAGAAAGCCTATCCCCAGACGTTCCGTCTCGTAGCAGCACAGGGTCAGGTAAGGATCTACGAGGTTCTTCCGGATGCCGCGGCGGTTCTCGGCGGACCCGCAAATTAATCGAGGAAATAAACGGCCAAACTGACCAATTGGTCGCGCATTGCTGTGTTCCAACACGCAGTCCACTTTAGTGGGCTATTTTGCCTCGGCACCGCAAGAACCAAGGAATCTTCAGTGAATTCTGAGGTGCGGCGCCGAACACCGCGCCATTTTTGACGAGTCGGAGACCCTGGGTGCGTAACTCTACCAAATTGACTCATCTTGCAAAGCTAGGTAGAGTCCCTCCGTGAACCCGAAGGAGTTGATCGCCTCCCATCCAAAGCGGTTTCGCCTGATCGTATGTACTTTTCTCTTCATCGCCGCTCTGGCACGCTACTGGGTGAGCTATGATCCTGCCGCCTCGGCTCCCATAGGCTCGGAGACGTATCGTATCGCCTATAGCCTCTACGATCATGGCCAGTTTGCCAATCCATTTCGTGCCATTCAGACCGGGCCGTCGGCACATCTGGCCCCGGTGTTTCCCAGCCTTTTGGCTGGCTTGATGATGATATTTGGGAAGCAGAGCACCGGACTGTATGCCATTCAACTGGCAGCCGTGCTCACCCTCTCTTTACAGCTTTCTCTTTACCCTCTATTCACCAGAGCACTGGGGATGGGGAGTCTAACAGGTGTCATTGGAGCCGCGGCGTGGATATTGGCTAAGCCAGAACTCATTTACGCATGGGAGGCGTTCTACGCTTCTCTCGTGCTGGCGGGAGCGTGTTGTCTCTACCGCCGGCAGATGGATTTACAGGGACCGACGGGGTCGACGTGGTTGTTGGGATGTTTGATGGGTCTGTTGACGCTGATGCTTCCTAGCATACTGCCAGTATTTTGCCTGTGGCTGGCGTGGGAAGTTTGGCAGCGCCGGGTGGTCTTTTTCAAACGGTTTCTTGTGCCCCTGATTGTGCTTCCGGCGCTGATTGTTGTTCCTTGGACGGTTCGAAACTACCTTGTCTTCCACCGATTCATCCTCGTTCGGGACGATCTAGGGTTGGAACTGGCGGTTTCAAACAACGACTGTGCGCAGTTCTCAACGGAACGCAACCAAGCTGGGTGCTTCCAGCGCAATCATCCAAACGCAAGCGTGAGCGAAGGTAAACGGATTATCGATCTCGGCGAGCCCGACTACAACCAACTCCGACTGAGGGAAGCGCTCGATTGGATCAAGAGTCACCCCCGCCAGTTCGCTTGGTTGACCACATGTCGTTTCATCGCTTGGTGGATCCCCACGGACATCGGAAAGGGTTCCTTCGCAGACTACGCTGGACCTGGACGTCTCTTGGAGCGTTCTGTCATTTACCTGATGACATTGCTGAGCATCCCGGGACTAGTGATATTATGGCGGCGCGACTTCAAAAGCGCCGTTGTTTGTGCCTCCTGTCTCGTCGTTTTCCCGATACTATACTATCTTGTGCAATACTCTGACAGATATCGGGATCCCGTACTGTGGCTGACTTTTCAACTGGGCGCACTTCCCATCAGCGACTTGTCGCACCGGTTTTTCTCGCGGTACGCGTGGGGTAGCTTTCGCTCCCGGGCCCGGGTTGACACGATCCGGTAGCCACAGTCTTGCAACTTTCGAGGAGTTGGATTGATAGAGAACGCGGTTGGAGCGCGGCACCCGGTCAAAATCGTACTGCTCTCGTTATCCATCAGCGTCACCGCGGCTCTGGTGTTTTACGTTTGTTTCCTTGATCGCATGATTGTCGCGATGTACCGTGGGGAATCACTTCCGTTTCTTAACCATCTAATTCACAATACTGACGCTACTCCGCTTTCCTACTACCTGATCCGTGGGCGGCTTCTTTTTTCATACCTAATCCTTCTCGGGGTCGTTGCTCACTTGATCCTGGCTGCCGCGTTGGCTTACCGGGTTACGCGGAGGATTGTTGTCGACTTCTTCACAACTCCAACGTCTCCGCTGAACCTCGCGGTATTCCGCGTAGCTGTATTCCTCGGAGTGCTATCACAGATTCATCCTTCGGAGACAATATGGTTCGGCAAGGTTCCGCACGTTCTCCAGATGGCTCCCGTGGGAGTCGGTTGGCTACTGCCCCACCTCCCTATCTCCGAATCTTCGATGACTCTAGCGGTCACGCTGCTGATCATAGTTTGTGTTACGGGCCTCCTTGGACTCCTTACACGCACATCTGCGGTGCTCGCCCTAATTGGATCCTTCTATGTGCTGGGAGTTCCGGAGTTTTATGGAACGGTGGAACACTACCACCACTTAATCTGGTTTCTGGCGATTCTCGCGGTGAGTCCATCAGGCGACGCACTCTCCGTTGATGCTTTCCTTAAGGTTTCTAAGCGAATGAATAATGGACTTTCCGCTTTGCCCCCGCCCTCCGTTGTCTATTCGTTGCCTCTGCGTTTTGCCGCCTTGCTGATCGGGATTATCTACTTCTTTCCTGGCCTTTGGAAAATCAGAATTTCCGGTTTTGACTGGGCTTTCACCGACAATCTACGCTACGTTATGTACGCCAGATGGGCAGACTTGGACGCTTTTACGCCTTTTTTTCGGCTCGACTTGCACCCTTGGCTCTACAGGAGCGTCGCGTTCGGTACACTCGTCTTCGAACTTTCCTTCATCTTTGCAGTCTTTTTTTCTCGTCTCCGTCCTCTGTTGGCTTTGGTGGGTGTCGGCTTTCATTTCGGCAGCGGGATGTTCATGCGCATCCCATTTTTCGACTTGTGGATCTGCTATGTTGTCCTTTTCGACGTAAGCGGGTGGCTCGCTACGCGCGGTCCCAGAGTTTTCCGAAGCAGGCTAGCCGCACGCATGCTGATGCACGACTCACCAGTCGACCTTGACTCTCGGAATGTTGCGGTAGGCGGCTTCGGCCACCGACGCTACATGCCAGTCGCGATCGTAGGCACGATGTTGCTCATAGCCTGCTGCTACTGGGGCTCGAGAGGGATTGTCCGCGGCTGGCCGTTTGCCTGCTATCCGCGATTCGCTTGGAATCCCGGCTCTGAAGTTGAATCCTTGGAAATATCGGCGGTTACTCCCGCGGGCGATATCGTGTTTCAGGGCACGCCGGACCTCCATCGGGCACTTCCATACCATGCGTTTGGTGGACAGTTGGGGTCTCTTCTCGGCACTCGGAAGCAAGATCCAAGTGGTTTTGCCCAGCGAATGCTGGCCCTGTGGAGCCTCCACGTCCAACAGTACCCCCCGCTAGCAAAGGCGTCGATCATCCGCTGCTACCGGGTCACGCTGAATACCGTCCCTGAGCTTCGGAGTGAGAACCCCGTTCAACGCGAGTTAATCTTCGAGTTGAGACTCTGACTCCGGGGTTCGGCTAACTTCTTAAGCCAGAACCAAACCAGCTCCTATGGATTTGCAGCTTGGAATGCCGCTCCCACGGCGAGCCCGCGCCCCGAGCCAGCGCTTTGGGATGTATCGTGGATCCATGTCCATGTCTCCGCGGCGGTTGAGGAGCCGTTGTAGAAGAGCGCGTACCCACAGTTGGAGTCATCCCAAGTGTAGTTCGTCTCAGAATTATAGGTCGAAGAGAGGAATTGGGCACCGGACGGCGAAGTTACACTCGTCAATGTATTCGATTGGTAGCACGTCTCTGCAATAACCAGCTCGTTCTGAAAGGACGGCGTAGCCGTGAAGCTGGTTATCGGCCCCCCGTTTCCGTTGGTCGTCTGAACCGATTGGAAAGTCGCCAGCCCAGTGCCGCCTCCTCCAAAACTCAAATCAAGCGGGTTGGAAGCCGCTCCCGTTATGTCAAAAGTCAGGAAGTTAGACGGGAAGTTGTCGCACCCATTGTTGTTAGGGCACGGGTGCATCGTCATCGCAAGCGGATAAAGTCCGGGCCTTGCGTTCGCCGCATACCAGATGCTTGCCGGTTCCTCAAACTGGCTGCCGGTATTGGTGATAAACGATCCGCCGCTGACCTCTATCCAATTGTTGGACCCGTCCGAAAGCCCCGTAGGGTAGTTACAGCTCGCGGGGGTGTTTGAGTCACATCCTCCGATGGTGATCATCAATGCCAAATTACCCGTCACAACAATCTGGGGGGTAATCAACGTTTGCGCGCCGGAGTGGTTTGGTCCGTTGTCATGCTGGACGTACATGACCCGAACCCCCGCCGGTGGCGGAGTGCCGCCTGATGCCGCCTTGAAAGCTGCGGCGACGGAGATGTTGGACGTGCTTGTCGCAAATGTCATTGATGGAGCAAAAGAAGTCGTTGCGCTGTATACGCCGTATTGGAAGCACGCCGGCTCCGGGCTTATTACCAGCGCCGAACGCATGAGCCAACTTATATTCGCTTGTGAACCTGATGAACAGGAAGCTGTGGAGGTGTTGTTGTCGTTGTGAGTAAAGTTCACAACCAGGTCGTTCGTTGCGGAGAATGTTAATGTGCCCGGAGAGATCGTCGTGCTGCTTCCGACCTCGCAGGCAGCAGAGTCTAGGGCTCCCGCGTTATAGTACTCGTAGACGCCCATCTGAGTGAAGGGTGCTGAGGCTGTGTAGTTTACGTGCACGACCGTCACGCCAGCTTTTACTCCCTGAACATAATAGAGAGCTGAAACCGTGCCGTTGTTCCCCGAATCCGCGCAGCTTTTTGCGAGCGTATAAGTGTTGCCCCCTATATTGTCGGTGAAACTCACCGTCGGTGAATTTCCGGTGCGGTAGCGAAGCCAGACGACGAGCAGATTGCCCGCCCCTGTCGGATTCGGGAGCGGGCAATTGTACTGCGTTACCGCATCGGTCGGCCCGCCCACTACCGTGTTAATCGGGCATCCCGATCCGTTATTGGCGTAGGTTGGTACGGCGCCGCTACTAGCCTGATTGGAGACGGTGATCGGAACAGAGATGGAGGTCGCCTGATTGCCCGAAGTATCCGTGGCTACCGCTGTAAGGTCATGAGTGCCGTTGGAAAGAGTGCTCGTATTCAGGGAATAGTTGTAAGGCGAACTCGTATCGATAGCTCCGACGTTGGTTCCATCGACTTGGAATTGCACGCTGGCCACGGCAATGTTATCCGAAGCTGAAGCAGCCACTGTAATCGTGCCGGAAACGGCGGAGCCTGATGATGGCGAGGTGATGGATACTGTTGGTGGAGTCGTATCGGTACTTACCGCAAGCGTCGCAGCACTACTGGTCACGCTTCCCACGGAGTTGCTCACCACGACGTCATACGTCGACCCGCTGTTTCCCGCAGTATTTGCGGGAGTGATATAGCTCGAGGATGTGGCCCCGCTAATATTTACACCGTTCTTCTGCCACTGATAGCTCAGCGGAGCGGTCCCGTTTGCGGCCACGCTAAATGTTGCTGTCTGGCCCGACGTCACGGTCTGATTCGTGGGCTGCGTCACGATTGTCGGCGCCGTCGTGCCCTGGGCTACCGTCAAGATCGCGGTTTGGGTATTTCCCAGGTTTGCTCCAGTTGATCCACAACCATAAAGATTCGCATAGACTTGCCAGCCGTTCATCGCCGCCGTTCCGTTTGAAATTGTGAACGAGATGGTTGAACTATCAGAACCGTAATATCCTGTTCCATTAACATACCAAATGCTACGGCAGGGACCGTTTGAAACTACGACGGTGAAAGTGGCAGATTGGCCGACTTGCACTGTTTGAGATAGAGGTTGTTGCACAATGGCAGGGGCTCCCGACGCCGCATTCACCGTTAGCGTGGCTGCGTTGCTCGTTGCGCCGCCTGCCGAGTTGCTCACCAACACGGCATATGTCGATCCGCTGTTCGCAGCCGTCGTTGCGGGCGTCGTATAGCTCGACGACGTTGCCCCTCCTATACTTACACCGCTCTTCTGCCATTGGTAGCTCATTGGTCCCGTGCCCGTAGCCGCCACGGTGAACGTTGCCGTCTGTCCTACGGTGACGTTCTGATTCGCAGGCTGCGTCGTAATCGTGGGCGCCACTACGGCGGCATTGACAGTCAGCGTGGCCGCTCTGCTTGTCAAGCTTCCTGCAGAGTTGGTCACCACCACGGCAAACGTCGAGCCGCTGTTCGCTGTCGTAGTTGCTGGAGTCGTATAGCTTGACGATGTTGCCCCGCTAATGTTTGCACCGTTCAGTTCCCACTGATAGCTTAGCGGCGCCGTGCCGCTCGCCGCTGCGCTAAACGTGGATGTTTGGCCCGCCGTTACTGTTTGATTCGTTGGCTGCGTCGTGATCGTCGGTGCCACTGCAACCGGCTGTGCCTGTGCGGCGGAGGTCACCGTCAATGTGGCACTTTGCGAGTTGCCGATGCTTGCGCCCGACGATCCACAGTCATAAAGACTGACGTACACTTTCCAGCCATTCATCGCAGCAGTTGTATTTGGAATCGAGTACAAAATTGTTGATGCATAAGCGCCATAGTAACCCGCCCCGTTTATGTACCAAAAGCTCCGGCACGGACCGTTCGAGAGCGCAACGCTGAACGTGGCCGTCTGGCCCGTCGACACTGTTTGATTTGTAGGCTGCGTTGTGATCGCGGGGGTCTGCGCGGAAGCGGTTCTGACGCTAAGAATCGAGAAAACAAGCGCGACAACTGTCAAGCTCTTCCTACGGAGCAGTCTTTGCACAGTGCTCTCCTTTTGTTTTTACCAACTTTTGTTAAAACCGCAATTGGGGGGTTCTTGCGGTGTCGGACTGGCGAGTTCGCTGAGGGGGGCCGGGGCGGGGTCTCAATCTCGCATTAAGTTAGGGCCATTTCTAATGGGAGGCTGGCCTATTTCATGGATAGAATCTATCAGCCGATTCCCTTAATTTCTGTTCTCTTTGCCACACTTTTTTCAATAACTCCTTGGCCTGTCGCCCATAAGCTGCGGGCATGAATCGCTAGGGAGGTGCAGCCACCAGTTAGAATGTGCGGCTGCTCAGGGAGCGGCAGCCACCCCATCCACCTATTTCGCGAAAGAGGATCCATCCGTGGGTCGAAACGAACCCACGCCCCATGTTCGCGCGATCTGGGTATTAATGTAGCTTTCTCGATGGCGGGAAACTAGCTGAACGAGAGTACAGTTTAAGGACAACCAGTTGATTCGGTATTTCCTGTCCTTTGAAGCCGAGCGAACTCATTGGGAAATAACCTGCAAGACAATTTCTAACACTCCCCCAGCACCTTTTCTTGACCTGCCGCACCTTTCCCTGATATCAACGACGAACGAGGAGCGAGGAGTCTATGCCCATCACACGACGCAAGTTTGTTCGCAATATCGCAGCCGGAGCGGCTGTCACCGCGAGTCTCCCTCCGCTCGCAGATCTTGCGTTCCGTGAACTGGTACCGGCATCCCGAGCAAGCGAACCTCACGGCCCGATTATTCTAAGCCGCAATGAAAATGCCTACGGCCCTTCACAAAAAGTAATCGCCTCCATGCAGGATTCCTTGCAGTATGCGAATCGCTACCCCGACCCAGCGGTTAGCGCCCTCCACGATCGAATCGCCCAATCCCACTCCATCAAGCCCGAGCGTTTGGTGCTCGGCTGCGGGTCGGGCGAAATTCTCAGTATCACCGCCTCCGCCTTTCTTGCCCCCGGCGAGAAACTCATCATGGCCTTGCCCACCTTCGAAGCCATTGGGCGCTGCGCAAAATCTCTAGGTGCGGAAGTTGTCGAAGTTCCTATCTCCAGGAATTACTCCCATGATTTACCCGCCATGCTGGCGCGTGCCGACGCCTCCACCGGCCTGGTCTACATTTGCAACCCGAACAATCCCACCGGCACCCTCACACCCCGCAAGGACTTGGAATCCTTTATTCGCAAGCTTCCTCCGACCACAACCGTTCTCATAGACGAGGCCTACCATCATTACGTTGAACGGACAGGGGACTATTCTTCCTTCATCGACAATCCCATGGACGATGATCGCGTCATCGTATGCCGAACCTTTTCGAAGGTTTTCGGACTTGCCGGAATTCGCGTGGGGTATGCCGTCGGTGCACCTGAGAGAATACGCGCCATTGCCGCCCGGCGTCTGCCGGAGGGCCTCAACGCTGTTGGTGCGCGCGCGGCCCTTGTGGCCTACGACGATCTCGAATATGTCCAGATGTGCGCGAAACGCAATGCGGATGATCGTCAAGAATTCTTTAACCAGGCTAACGCCCGGATGATAAAGGGAATCGACTCTCACACGAATTTTGCGATGCTCCCAACAGGCCGCAACGCTGCCGAGGTCATCGAACACTTTAAGAAAAATAATGTGTTGATCGCCCGCCTCTTCCCCTCCATGCACACCTATATTCGCGTTTCCTTCGGGACCCCTCCAGAAATGAAGGAATTCTGGCGGGTGTGGGGGCTGATGCTTCCCGGAAAAATGCAGATGTAAGAGTTCTCACCAGGCCCTCGCACGAGTTAGTTACGCCTCTCCGAGATCACCCACGGAAAAATACGTGCAATCCGGATGCTGAAACACCAGCGCGCTCACACTGGCCTCCGGATCCATCATGAAGCCTTCCGTCAACTGCACCCCAATCTCTTCCGGCTGCAGCAGCTTCCAAATCCCTGCTTGGTCGTCCAAATTCGGACAAGCCGGATACCCGAAGCTATACCGCTTCCCGCGGTAGCGCGAAGTAAACCGCTGCGCCATTGTCATTTCCGGCGGATCAGGGAAACCCCAATCCTCGCGGATTCGTCTGTGCAGCCACTCCGCGCATGCCTCCGCCGATTCGATCGCCAGCGCCTGCATCCCATGAGACTTGAAGTAGTAGCCTTCGTTTTTCGCTTTTTCCGAACGCTCACGCACGCCCTCGCCCGCGGTCACAACAAACAACGCAACGTGATCGCGCTTCCCATCCTGCGACGGCAACACATAGTCGCTCAGACAGAGAAAGTCACCCACCCGCTGCCTTGGAAACTGGAAGGTATGCACGGGCTCGGCCCCGCCTGGCGCGAACAGATGCATGGCCTGCCCATCCGCTTCCGCTTCAAAAAACTGCCACACCGCTCGCGGCTTCATAAATTCTGCCGCGTCGCGCTTCACGTCTTCCATGCTTTCAAAGAGCTCCACCGCCTTCGAATCGCGTTGCGCAAGCCGCTTCTCGAAGTCTCCGCGAAACCCCATATGCCGCGAGTACAACATGAATGGATTGATGTAACTCCATAAATCATTCAAATCCGGCACCAGCCGCACTTTTCGATCGAGGTACGCCACCTTTGGAATCGGCAGGTCCGTGCGCACCTTTGGCGAGCGCGCCACCCGTGGTAGCTCAGCCACAGCCACGGTTGTAGCAACGGCAAAGCCACCTCCCGACCCTGCGTGCTCCTGCAAAACCTGTTCCCGCGTCGCCGGATCCATGAGCTGGTTCATCAATCGCAATCCGGTCATCGCATCTTTCGCGTAGCAGACGGCCTGTCCATAGCTCGGCGCAATTTTTGTCTGTGTAAATCTCGCAGACAAAGCCGCCCCGCCCACCAAAAGCGGAATCATAATCCCCGCTTCACGCAAATCGCTCGCCGTGATCACCATCTGCTGCGCGCTTTTCACCAGCAGCCCTGACAGCCCAATCGCGTCCGGGTGATGCTGCAAATACGCCTTGATCAATTCTTCCGGCGGGACCTTAATCCCGAGATTCACGACGTCGTAGCCGTTATTCTTCAAAATAATCTCAACGAGATTTTTCCCGATGTCGTGAACGTCGCCTTTCACCGTCGCCAGCACGATCTTTCCGCGCTTCGCGGTGTCCGCCTTCTCCATGAACTGCTCGAGATGGTTCACCGAAGCCTTCATGGCCTCCGCGGATTGCAGCACTTCAGCCACAATAAGCTCGTTCGCATTGAATAGCCGCCCCACCTCCGCCATCCCGGCCATCAACGGACCGTTGATGATCTCCAGCGGCGTGGCGCCTTCCGCCCGCTTGCGTTCCAAATCCGCAATCAAGCCGTCGCGCGTTCCCTCGATGATGTAATTCGCCAAACGCTCGTCCAGTGGAAGGTCCGCTGCAAGCTTCTTTTCTTTCTTCTTCGCCGTCCGGAAATACTCTGCGATCGCTGCGATATGATACTGATTGACCGCAGCGCGCTGCTCTTTCTTCTGCTCGCGCCAATCCGCCGGAACGTTGCGCAGCAGTTCCGCCTGTGAGTGGTCAGTAGGCACATCTTTCGGCGGGTGCGAAAACAAAAGGTTTTCTGCAAGATCTCGCTCATGTTGCGGAATCGACGCGAACCGCTCCAGCTTCTCCGTGTTCACGATCGCCAGGTCCAGCCCCGCTTTCGTGCAGTAGTACAGAAAAACTGAATTCACCACTTCGCGTGCGCCAGCAGGCAATCCGAACGAAACATTTGAAATCCCCAATATCGTGCGCACATCCGGCAGCGCCTGTTTGATCAGCCGTATGCCCTCCACAGTCTCAACCGCCCCTCCAATATAATTCTCATCGCCTGTCGCGCATGGGAACACCAACGGATCGAAAATGATGTCTTCCGGTCCCAGCCCATATTTTTCAGTCAGCAGCTTGTAACTGCGTTGCGCAACAGCCAGCTTTCGCTCTCGCGTAAACGCCTGCGCCTGAAGCCTGTCTTCGTCAATGCACCCAACAACGACCGCTGCGCCAAAATCATGCGCCATCGGCACTACGCGCTCGAACTTCTCTTCTCCATCTTCGAGATTGATCGAATTGATGATCGCCTTGCCCTGGCAATACGTCAGCGCAAGTTCGATCGCCGTCGGATCGGTCGTGTCGATCATCACCGGCGCTTTCACTTTTCGAATCAACTTCTCGTAAAAAACCGGTATATCTTTTTTCTCATCCCGCTCCGTGCTTTGCAGGCACACATCCACGATATGCGCCCCGCCCTTCACCTGCCGCCGCGCAATCTCGCTCGCCTCTTCCCATTTCTCTTCAGCCACCAGGTTCTTGAACAGCCTCGACCCGATCACGTTTGTTCGCTCACCGACCAGCAGTGGCCTTGTGCTGTCTTCCGCCTCGATCGTCTCGATTCCCGAATAGACCGCACGGTGCGATTCCCCCGGCCGCACGCGTGGCTTCTTGCCATGCACCATCTGCGCAATCGCCCGGATATGCTTCTCCGTCGTCCCGCAGCACCCACCCACAAAATTTAGCCAGCCATGATCCACAAATTTCTCGAGCTGCGCCGCCAGAGAAGTCGGCGTCTCCAAATACTTGCCCTCTTCATCCGGTAGCCCCGCATTCGGGTAACACGAAACAAACTCGCTTGAGAGCTGGCTCAAAGTCCGGATATGATCCGTCATGAATTCCGGCCCCGTCGCGCAATTCATCCCAAAGGCCAGCGGCTTCGCATGCCGCAGCGACGCCCACATGGCCTCAACCGTCTGCCCAGCCAACATCGTGCCCATCGGTTCGATCGTCACCGACACGATCACCGGCACCTGCATCCCAATCTCTTTCGAAAGTTTCTGGATTGCCAGCAGCGCCGCCTTGATATTCCGCGTGTCTTGGCAAGTCTCCACAAGCAGCAAATCCACGCCGCCTTCGACCAATCCCTTCGACTGTGCGTAATACGCGTCGATCAGCCCATCGAACGTCACGCCGCCCGTCACCGTAATTGCTTTCGTCGTCGGTCCCACGGATCCTGCAACAAACCGCGGCCTCCCCACCGAGCTGAACTCGTCCGCGGCTTGTCGCGCCAGCTCAGCCGATCGCTTATTTAAATAGTGCGCGTCCGCCGCCAGTCCATACTCCGCCAGTACGATCGTCGCCCCGCCAAAGCTATTCGTTTCTACGATGTCCGACCCAGCCTCGAAATACTTTCGATGAATATCCAGCACCACATCTGGCCGCGTCCGCACCAAATTCTCATTACAACCCTCGAGCGCCGCCCCGCCGAAATCTTCCGCAGTCAGGCTCCGCTGCTGCAGCATCGTCCCCATGGCTCCATCGAGCACAAGTATTCGCTCCAAGAGCAACTCTCGCAGGGCCTTAGTGGATTCGTTAAAATTACGCATGAGCGGGAAAGCAACAACTCCTTACCGGACTTCCTCTTGAATGGGGGACACCAGCAGAGAAGGCCGCGTTTGTGCTACATCCCCATTTTACGCAGCTTTACTCTCAGAATCGAACGCCTTGCAGCGAACTAGTGCTTTTTTGGCGCGAACGGTCATTCCAGCGCCCCGAACCGCCTGAATTCAAATGCTATACTGCGAACTTCTGACACATTTGACCCATCCATGAGCAGCCAACTGAAAATCATCAACATAGTAGGAGCCCGTCCCAATCTCCCCAAAATCGCGCCTCTCATGCGTGAAATGCAACGCTATCCCGAGATCGATCCCATCCTGGTCCACACTGGCCAGCACTACGATGCCGCCCTTTCCGACATTTTCTTCCGTCAGATGGGCATTCCCACGCCTCACGTGAATCTCGAAGTTGGCTCCGGCTCTCATGCTGTTCAGACCGCCGAAGTCCTCAAGCGCATTGAGCCCGTTCTGCTCGAACACCAGCCCGATCTCGTTCTTGTAGTTGGCGACGTTAATTCCACCATCGCGGTCTCGCTAGCCGCCGTAAAACTCGGCATTCCGGTAGCCCACGTCGAAGCCGGCCTCCGCAGCTTCGATCGCAGCATGCCCGAAGAAATCAATCGCATCCTCACCGATGCGCTCGCCGACTATCTCTTCGTCACCGAAGAAGACGCCATCCAGCATCTCCTCAAAGAAGGCCGTCCCCGCGAATCGATCTATCTCGTCGGCAACGTCATGATTGATTCGCTCCGCCACTTTCTGCCCATCGCCCAAAAATCTTCCGTCGGCGATGATCTCGGTCTAAAGAACGGCCCCGACTGGCATCGCTTCGGCGTCCTCACACTGCACCGTCCTTCTAACGTCGATTCCACCGAGAAACTCGCCGAGCTCCTCGGCGCCATTGACGCTATCGCTGCCCAGGTTCCGGTGATCTTCCCCGTTCATCCGCGCACTCAGCAACGCCTCACCCAGGCCGGCATCAAAACTCATCCCCAATTGAAACTGATCCCTCCCGTTGGCTATCTAGATTTTCTCTGCCTCCTCAGCAAGGCCACGCTGGTCTTGACTGATTCCGGCGGCATCCAGGAAGAAACCACCGCCCTCGGCGTACCGTGCCTCACTCTCCGCGAAAATACCGAGCGCCCCATCACCATTTCAGAAGGCACAAATCAGCTCATTGGAACCGACCCGGCAAAAATTCTCGCCGCTGCCCAACAAGTTCTTTCCGGAAAAGGGAAGCCCGGTCGCATTCCCCCATTTTGGGACGGCCACGCCGCCGAACGCATTGTCGAGGTTTTACTTCGAAAATCGCCCCTCGAACCCCATCGAAAAAGCACCCTACCAGTCACGTAACAATTCGAGAACAGACCCTTCCAAGAGACTTGCCCCTTAGGACAGTTTTCACTACGCTGGCATACAGTGGCTACCAAGCGAACAAGTTCTAAACTGTCAGTTTGCATCCTCTCGCCGCACCCTCTCGTGCTGAGCGAGTTCGAACGCGTTTTGTCAAAGGCTCAAGTTAAGGTTGTCGTGAAACAACTGGAATCCACGCTTGCCCCCGACATGCGCAATCTCGAGCCGCCCGTTGCGCAAGTCTACGTGATCGATGGACACGCTGCGCGGCCCGCCACCGGTGCTCTACTTGCTAATCTTATGGAACGGCATCCCGAAGCTCGGCTCATCGTCGTCGGCGAACAACACACGGACGCTAACAGCTATCAACTTTTGCGCCTCGGAGTTAAGGGACTTCTAACCTACACGGAAGCCCGCGATCAATTGGTTCGCGCGCTCCCGCTAGTAGCCAGCGGCGGTTTCTGGGTTCCGCGCTCTGTCTTGTCCGGTTTCGTCGATTCCATCCTCACGAATCAAGGCCGCCGCCTCAAAACTGATTCCGTCACCAATCTCAGCCGCCGCGAGCAAGAAGTCCTGGATTCTCTCCTCGAAAATCTCTCCAACAAAGAGATCGCCAGCAAACTCAACATCGCCGAACGCACGGTAAAATTTCACGTCTCCAATCTGCTCAGCAAATTCGGTGTCCGCCGCCGCGCCGACCTCATCCTCCTAACTTTCCAGCGCCGCATGTCACAGCCTTAATCCGTTTTCTCAATCCAAGTCCTCTCACGCATTCTTGGGGGCGGGAGATGTTTGCCCTGTAAGGGCCCCTGCTCTCCTCTCGCTGCACACTCCCATTGCCGCTCGCATCCGCGCGACTCCCCCTTTTTCCGGCCCTTCCTCCAATTCTCCGCTGACAACGGCAAGCCATCCTGATAGTTTTAATATGTACGCAAATGCGCCACACATTCTCTGCATGAAGGCGAGGTTACTTCCTTGAACGTTCTCGTAACTGGAGCAGCAGGCTACATCGGCAGCATCTGTTCAGAGGTTCTTCTCGCCCGCGGCTATCAGGTCATCGCTCTCGACAATCTCCAAGAGGGCCACGCCGCCGCTGTCCCGCCAAGAGCGATTTTCTGCCGTACCGATTTAGGCGTCCGCACGCAAATCGAAGAAGTCTTTTCCAAACACAAAATCGACGCGGTCATGCATTTTGCAGGCGAAGCGCTCGTCGCCAAGTCCGTCCGCGAACCCAGCACTTTTTACGCCGCCAACATCGCTGCGGGCGTCAATCTTCTCGACGCCATGACTCGTCACGGCGTGAAAAAACTAATCTTCTCTTCCACCGCCGCCACCTACGGCGAACCGCACACCGTTCCCATCCCCGAAGATCATTCCAAAAATCCCATCAACCCTTACGGCAAATCCAAACTCCGCTTCGAAGAAATCCTCTCCGACTACCGCGCCTACACCGGTCTCCATTACGCCACTCTCCGCTATTTCAACGCCGCCGGCGCTTCCGCGGATCGCGGTGAAAGCCATCGTGTCGAAACCCATCTCATTCCTAAAGTTCTCGACGCCGCCCTCGGTGTGATTCCGCACGTGGAAGTTTTCGGCTCGGATTACTCCACTCCCGACGGTACCTGCGTGCGCGATTACATTCACGTCTTGGATATCTCTGACTCCCACCTCCGCGCCCTCGAAGCGATCGAATCCGTTTCCGGCGAAGCTTTCAACGTTGGCAACAGTCGCGGGTTTTCCATTTTCGAAGTCATCGACGCCGCCGAGAAAATCACCGGTCGCAAAATTTCCCGCAAAGTCTCCCCACGCCGCCCCGGCGATCCCGCCGTTCTGGTGGCCAGCAAAGAAAAACTTCATCGCTCTCTCGGCTGGCAAGCCCAGCACTCCTCTCTCGAAGAGATCATTACCTCGGCATGGCAGTGGAAACAAAAACACCCCTACGGCTATTCAGAAGCCGCATCCGTCTAAGTTTTACCTGGAACCGGGAAATCGGGCTGTGCGCGCCGCTCGTCGAACGGGGTTTGAACTACTCACTACTCACCACCCACTACTCACTATCCCTCAATCCGCAATCTTGAACCAAAAAATGCACCACAATGCCTTTACGCCGTCCTTCCACGTAATCTTTTTGCCTTCTTCGTACGTCCGCCCCGCATAACTAATCGGCACTTCGTAAATCCGCCACTTGCCCCTCGAGATCTTCGCCGTAATTTCCGGCTCAAACCCAAACCGGTTCGATTTCAGCTTGATCCCCTGCAAGACTTCTTTGCGGAACACTTTGTAGCACGTCTCCATGTCCGTCAGCTTCAAATTGGTCATCACATCCGATAGTAACGTCAAAACTTTGTTCGCCACATAGTGCCAAAAGTAATGCACCCGCTGCGGTCCGCCCAGAAATCTCGACCCAAATACCACATCTGCCCGCCCGTCAATAATCGGCCCCAACAGAGTCGGATAATCTTTCGGGTCGTACTCCAAATCCGCATCCTGTACCAAAACAATATCTCCGGTCGTCTCCGCAAACCCCCGGCGTAAAGCCGCGCCTTTCCCCTGATTCTGCGCCTGGAAAAATATCCGCAAGTTCCGTACATCCACCGGATCGCCCCCGTCATGCGCCGGCGCCCAGGTTTCGCCTTTGCTCTGACCCTGTATCATTGCTTCCAGGTATTGCCGCGTTCCATCCGTCGAGCAGTCATCCACGATGACAATCTCCATGCGCATTTCTGTTTCCAGAACGCGCCGCAAGATCTCTTCAAGCGTGGCCTTTTCGTTGTAAACGGGAATCACAACCGACAGCTTCGGGTTGTCCAGCGCAGAGGGGTGACGCCGCAGGGCACACATTTTCAGCAACAGATTGTAACGGCCCTTCACTCACCGAGTAAAGCCGCCGGATCCGCCCGTGGCTGGGTTCTAGAGCTTCGACTGACGATTGCTGTATCATTTCTCCATGAAGCTGAAAAACTTCACTATCGCGGGTTCGGTAGAACTGCAAACGGGTAATCTCTTCTGGGACATGCATAACTTCGCTAGTTTCGAGGGTTTGGAACTGATTCCGGCTAATGACGCCGTTGTAATGAAGTGGATCGTGCCTAACCGCAACAACCCATGGGGTTGTCGCGAAAACACATTTTCGGGAATGAAACTCTACTTCGATGATTTGCAACTTCTAAGGGTTGGCCCCCGTGACCAGGAAATGCCGTTCACTGAAGACGCTCGCGTCTCCCATATCTTGAAGGTTGATCCCCTGGTTCAGCACGACGATCCATTTATGCGAACCCGCAACGTATGGGGAACCGATGATCGCTTTTGCTTGATGTTTTTATTTCAAAGTTTGCGCGTCATAGAACTGGAATCAAAGACTGTCGAACTCATCCCGATTCCATAAGAGCAGCGCACGGTGACCACCTTCTACATCCAACAATTCGGCTGCCGGGCCACCCAAGCCGACGGCGCCGCCCTCGAACGCCAGCTCCTAGACCGCGGCTGCACCCAATCCCCCGATCCCGCCACCGCGGCGATCGTGGTCCTCAACACCTGTACCGTAACAGCCGCCGCCGACGCCCAAGCCCGCGACGCTATCCGCAAAATCCGCGCCCAAAATCCCGCTGCCCGCCTAATCGTCACCGGCTGCTACGCTCAGCGCGCCCCCGAAGAACTAGCCTCGTTACCCGGCGTCTCCTGGGTCGTAGGCAATTCCCACAAACCCCACATCCCCAATCTCGTAACTCAAATCGCTTCGGCTGCTTTCGCTTTTGTAAGTGAAAAGGGAATTGTCATTCCGAGCGAAGCGACCGAAGGTTCCGGCCTTGTCGGAAGGAATCCGTTTTTTCCTACGGCCTCTCCCGACACCTATTCACACTCTGTAGGGGCGGGGCTTGCCCCGCCCTCCGCGCCCCAACTCGCCGAGATTCTTCAACTCGGCGCGCCTTCCGAACCCGCCCAAATCCTTACCGGCGACATCTTCGCCCACCCGGAATTCCTCTCTGCCCCCATCCAAGGCGGCGAATCCCACCACACTCGTCCCATCCTGAAAATCCAGGACGGCTGCAACAACCGCTGCTCCTTCTGCGTAATCCCCTACGTCCGAGGCAAAAGCCGCAGCCTCCCCCCCGACCAGGTAATCCGCGAAATCCAATTCTTGGTAGGGCAGGCACCCCTGCCTGTGTCTGTCTTCTCCTCTGCTTCCTGTACATCCTCTATCTCCTCTATCTCCTCTACTTTCCCATGTCACTCCGCCCGCGAAATTGTCCTGTCCGGCATCAACCTCGGCACCTACGGCCGCGACCTCTCTCCCAGAGTAGAATTTATCGATCTCCTGCGCCGTATCCTCGACGAAACCCCCGTAGAGCGCCTCCGCATCAGCTCCATCGAGCCCCAAGACGTCACCCAAGACCTAATCGACCTCTTTGCCAGCACCGACCGCATTGCCCAGCACTTCCACATGCCCCTCCAATCCGCCTCCGACCGCGTCCTGGCCGCCATGCACCGCTGGTACCGCTCCGAGCACTACGCCCGCCGCGTCGACCTGATCCGCGACCACCTCCCCAACGCCGCCCTAGGTGCCGACGTAATCGCTGGCTTCCCCGGCGAAACCGAATCCGACCACGCCACCACCCTCGCCTTCATCGACAGCCACCCCTTCACCTATCTCCATGTCTTCTCCTATTCCCCCCGCCCAGGCACCAAAGCCGCCTCGATGCCCGATCAAGTCCCCGCCCAAGTCATCAAGCGCCGCGCCCGCGAACTCCGCGCCCTGGCCGAATCCAAATCCACCGCCTTCCGCAAATCCCAAATCAACCGCACCGCCCGCGTCCTAACCCTCCACCGCGACGAGCATTCCCTCAACGAACAAACACGCGCCGCGTACACCCCCGCCCTCTCCTCGAACTACCTCCGCGTCCAGGTCCCAGGAATCCACCCGTCAAATCAATGGCAAGATGTTCTGATCACTGCTGAAGAAGGGAACCATCTGTTAGGCGAGCCTGCATCGTCTTGCTCCGAACTCTCCGTGCCCTCTGTGCTCTAAGTGTCCTCGGTGTAAATGTTTTTTCTTCCGTATTTCGAATTTCGATTTTCGAATTTCGCCATCTATCCTTCAAAAATCACCTGCGCCAAAGCCTGCGCCTCCGTATGCGTAATACTCAAAGCAATCCTCTTCACCCCCAACTCCTCCGCAATCTTCTTCGCCTCGCCATCCAACCGAATCGTCGGCCTCCCGCCTTTCTCCCGCACCACCTCAAAATCCACCCACCGCACACCGCGCCTCCACCCCGTTCCCAAAGCCTTCATAGCCGCTTCCTTGGCCGCAAACCGCCCCGCAAACCGCTCATACTTATTCTTAAACCTCTCGCAATACTCCCTCTCCCCCGCCGTATACACCCGCCGCAAAAACGGCTCCCCATGACGCTCAATCGCCGCCTGAATTCGCCCCACTTCCGCCAGATCCACTCCCATCCCAATAATCAATGCCTCTCCTCGTAGGGGCACGATACATCATGCCCTCTTTCTTTTTTCTTACTCGGATGTCCGCCCACTCAACCGCCCATCAGCCCCGCTATTCCTCCCGCAGCGCCACCATCGGATCCACTCGCGTTGCCCTCCACGCCGGAATAACGGTCGCGGTAAACGCTACCAGCGCCAACAGCGCCGGCACGGTCCCGAACGTGAGCGCGTCTGTCGTGCTTACCCCAAATAGCAAGCTTGTCATAACGCGAGTCAACGCGGCCGCGCCCACCAGGCCCACCACGATTCCAATACCCGCCAAGCCCATCCCCTGCCGCACCACTAGCCCGATGATATTCCCCGGCCGCGCGCCCAACGCCACAAGCACGCCGATATCGCGCGTACTCTGCGTCACCAGATGCGACATCACACCATACAGACCGATCGCAGCGAGCAACAACGCGAACACCGCAAACGCTCCCAGCATGGTGCTCGAAAAGCGCTGGCGCGCCAGCGAATCGTACAAACGATCCTGCATCGTCCGGATTCCGTAAACCACCACATCCGGATCGACCGCGTGGATTTCGCTCACCACTGCTGAAGCCAGCCCTGCCGCGTCCGACGATGTCCTTACCGCCAGAAACATCCTGTTGCTGGGCCACTGATGATGCGGAAAATACGCCACGATCTTGCCGTCTGTCTCCAACCCGTATTGTTTGACTGTGCCCACCACGCCCACGATGGTCATGGGATTCTTCGGGTTCCACCACAAGTGTTTCCCTATGGGATCGCTGTCCGGCCAGAAGCGCTGCGCAAATTTCTCGTCGATAATGGCCACGATCGGCTTGTCCGCCGAATCGTCTTCGGAGAAGAATCGGCCCTTGCGCAGTGGAATCTCCATCGTCCGAAAATAATCTGTTCCTGCGCCGCGAAGATCTGCTTGCAATTCCTGTCCCGGCGGCGGCGCATAACCCTCCACATTGATTTGTCCCCAGCCTACCTCACCTGTCAGCGGCAGTGCCGAAACCACGCCTTCCGCCAGCACGCCCGGCAGGTGCGCTATGCGGCTCTCGATTTCCTTGTAGAAATTGATAGTTGGTTTATCGTCTTTATCGTTCTGATACTTCTTGCCCGTTGCCGCCACCTCCATCGTCAGCACATGATCGGTGGTGAACCCCGGCGCAACGTTCTGCAATCGCACGAAGCTGCGAATCAGCAGCCCCGCTCCAATCAAAAGCATCAGGGAAAGTGTCAGCTCGGAAACAACTAGCAAACCCCGCAAACTGTGCTTTTTTAAATACAAACCACCGTCGCTCTGCCCACTGCGTCCGCCGGCCTTCAGCGAAGTGTTCAAATCCACTTTGACTGCCCGCCACACCGGCGCCACGCCAAACAGAATGCCAGTCGCCAGCGAAACGCCAAGCGTGAAAAACAGAACACCAGAATTTATGGCGATGTCTTCCAATCTCGGAATGTTTCCGGGATTCATTGTGCGCACCACGTAAATACTCAGCTGCGCTACCAGCAGTCCAGCCGCACCACCAAGAAGTCCCAGAAGAACACTCTCCGTGAAAAGTTGACGCGCTATCCGCTGCCACCCGGCTCCTAATGCCGTGCGGATAGCCACCTCTTTTTCTCGCCCCGCGGCCCGTGTCAGCAGCAGGTTCGCCACGTTAGCGCACGCAATCAGCAGCACCAGCCCCACCGACCCGAGCAGCACCAGCAACGCTCGGCGCACGTCACCGACGACCTGCTCTTGCAACCCCACCACGTGCATGCCGAAGCTAGAGTCGCGCTTGTCCTTCTCGCGAATCCTGCTCGCGATCACCCCAATGTCCGCCTGCGCCTGCTTCACTGAAACGCCCGGCTTCAGCCGCACCATTATGTTGTAGTTTTCGTCGCCCCTGCTTTTCGCCGCATCGGCCGCCAGCGGCAGCGGCGCAAAAATATCCATCTTGTCCATCGGCGTTTCCGAGGGCATCACTTCGTCGCTAAGCACGAAACTATTCTGCAACACACCCGCCACAATGAACGGGTTGCCGTTGAGCACGATAGTCTTTCCCACGACTCCTGGATCTGCATTAAACAAGCGTTTCCAGATTCGCTCGCTCAGAATCGCCACATCCGCCTTGCCTGGTTTGTCGTCCTCCGGCAGCAGCAAACGCCCCAGCAGAGGCTTTGCCCCCAGCATCTCCAACAGGCTGGACTGCGTGCGCGCTCCAAAAATCCGCTCCGGCTGCTCGCGGCCCGTCAACACGAACGTTCGGCTCTGCGCCAGCGCCATCTCTTCAAAGGAATGGTTCTCGTTCTGGACATCGATATATTCGCCAGGCGACGGCCAGTCGCGCAGAATTCCGATTGCTGGAGAATGCAGCCACACCGCAGCCAACCGCTCAGGATGCGGATAAGGCAGTGGACGCAACAGCAGCGCATCAACGACGCTGAAAATGGCGGAGTTGGCTCCAATTCCAATGGCCAACGAAGCCACAATCACCGCCGTCAGCATGAAATTCTTGCGAAGCATTCGCAACGCGTACTGAACATCTTTCAAAAATGTCTGCATCACTCCTCCGTCGTAAACGCCTAACCCAAAAACGCCTCTCCATCCCACTCAATCGCCGCCGGTATCCGCCCCACCTCCGCCAAATCCACTCCCATTCCAATAATCAATGTCTCCCCGAGCCGAGATAGGCCGTCTTCACGCGCCGTGCTCCAGAATTTGTATTCTCAATCTCCGTTCTTTGTCGTCGTAGGAGATTTCCGTTTTCGATAAGGGAAACGAGATAGGTTCTTCGCCGTTCAACACAGTCACATAGAAGGAATTACATTCAACAACCTTACCAACGAACGGGTATCTCCCACTCCTACCAGAATACATACGTTCGACCGTGATGAATTGGCCCTTCCATTTCTGGATTTCAAAAGGCTTGGCCAGTCTTTGAGCAATGAGCTCGTTGAACTGAGGCTCACTAGCTTTCCTAGTTTCGGAACCGATCCGGATATAGGAATGACCTGCAAAGTGCGGGCGCGAAGGGCTGCCAGGTATCAGAACGGCTAGGAACTGATACCCATCTTTTTGAAGAACTCTTGGCAGTACGTAGACGGGCGGCCACGCTTCGTTGATGCGCTCGGTCAAGGTTTTCTGAAGTGAGTCTAGGTTGGTCTGATTCTTCAGTCTCTCGATGTCTCCATCGTCGCGCACACCGATGAACAGAACACCGGGGAAGCCGACCGGGCATGAATTGGCAAACGCGACAACAGTTCTCAACCATTCTCGGTCATCGGAGAATCTTTTTCGCTCTACGAAATTATCTTCGAAATTCGTGAGCCTCAGGAATAAATCCTCATCGTTAAGGCTCACTGAAAGCGCCTGGTTCATGAACAAGTCCCATAGCAATGCGTAGCTCCAGAAGGATTTTTCCGCCGATCCACCCGCCGCGATTATACTTACACAGTCATGCGGTCTACTAAGTTTGCTACAAAGCTCCAACCGGCGAGTACTAGAAAAGATCCGGGCGGCCTGAAGCTCCTCCAAATCCCCGCTCTCTCCAAACTCCCCTGGCTGATCCACGCCTTCAGCACCGCACCCGGCGGCATCTCCCCCGTCGAAAACGATAAAGTCCTCAACCTCGGCTTGACCGACTGGGACATCCGCGAAAACGTCCTGGAAAATCGCCGCCGCTTCCAAAAGGCCGCAGGCGCCGAAGGTCTCCCGCTCGTCACGCTAAAGCAATTCCACTCAGACGTAATCCAAGTCTTCGATGACGCTCCGACCGATCCCTGCCGTGGCGACGCCAGCATCACCAACCGTCCCGGCCTCCTCCTAGCCATCCAAACCGCCGACTGTGTCCCTATCCTCCTCGTCGACCCCAAAAAACGCGCCATCGCCGCCATCCACGCCGGCTGGCGCGGCACCTTGGCCCGCATCGCCGCCAAAACCATCGGCAAGATGCAAATGCACTTCGGCACCAACCCGCGCGACCTCTTGGTCGCCATCGGTCCCAGCATCGGTCCATGCTGCTATGAGGTCGGCACTGATGTCGCCACCCAATTCCTCTCCCAATTCGCCGACGCCCCCTCCTACTTCGACGAATTCCGCACCGGCGACGAGCCCAACCCCATCCAGTGGCTCAACATGATGCCCCCCGGCCACCAACCCCCGCCCAAAGGCATCCTCCTTGATCTCCGCAAAGCCAACCGCTCCCAACTCCAAGCCGCCGGCCTCCGCCCCCAAAACATCCACACCATCGACCTCTGCACCGCGTGCCACCCCGACCTCTTCTTCTCCTACCGCAAACAAGGCCCCGCCTCCGGCCGTCTGATGTCCATAATCGCCCTCCGCCCCTAAAAATGCTCCGTCGTACCCCGCTGCCTCCCGGTCCTATCCGCCGGTCCCCCCGGAATCCTCGCATGTACTCCGTCGCATCCCCGGCCGACTCCGCTGATCCTCCGGCTTTCTCTCTCAATCTGTAGGGGCCGGGCTTGCCCGGCCCGCTTTTTCCCAATTTGGTTCTTGACAACCAGTTACTTCAAGCGTATAGGTAAACCTAGGTAACACCATGTTCTTTTTCATGTAGCGCCAGCTTCCTTGCTGGCGTTTTTGCTTTTCTGGGGCATCCCAATGCCGTTCGACTCCACCCAAACCGTTCCACTTTTTTCCACAGCGAGTAAACATCCGACACGCAGGAACTCCTGCAACTCCATTTTTTTCATGTCTTTACTTCATAACTTCTGGATACCCCGGGGGTGGGGGTCGGAAGCACTGGAGGGTACGTACCAGAGGCTCTCAATGGCCCGCTCCTGCTTCTTTGCTATTTTCGTCGACTTGCAAATATACTCTCCGCCGGGAGTACCGATGAAAGCCACCGTCAAAACGATTTTCGTGTTCGCATGCTCTGCGATTCTGCTGGCAGGTGCCACCGTTACAGCCAGTCCTGCCGCGGACGGAATCAAGACTGTCGACGTCCCTGGCGGCGGCCACATCATGTTTGGCCCCCTCCCAGGCCAGATCACTCCGCAAGCTGCCGTCGGAAAGGTCCTTCACGTCGTCAGCCAGCATTGTGGTGATCGCCCCCAAATTACCAACATCCTCAAAGCCAACAACGGCGATATCCTCGCTGCTTTCTTCATGGTGACCGCGAAAAATCAGGATGGCCACAAGCTCACCGGGCTGGTGATTGCCTCCGCTCCCAAATCCGGCCCAGCCGCCGCTGTTCTCCTTTATGACGATTCCGATCGATTCGCCTCTTCTTTGAATCCAATGTTCAAGCGTCTTCAGGAAGAAATAAGTACTTCGCCCTCCGCGCTGGGAACCCCGTCCTCCTCTTCACCTTCTGCCTCGCCGTCGGGCTCGGCTTCCTCGCTTCCCGCTCCCACAGCTCCTGCCGCTCCTCTTCAGACTTTCCGGTTTCCGGACGGCACTGGCTCGATCGGCCTTCCTGTCGGCTGGAACGTAGCCTTTGCTCAGAAAGCCGATATTCTCGCCAAGGGCCCCAACGGGGAAGTCCTGCGCTTTGGATTGAATGTTCCGATCGTCGATCCGCGAGACTCTCGCGCTAGCGCTCTAGGCCCGATTCGTAACGGTACCGGCCCCGGAAATTTCCTCGCCATTCCGTTTGGCATTGACGGGGCGACGGCCTTCAAAGAATTTAGCGCTCAACTCGCCATCAAAAATCGCAAACCGCCCAACGCCTTGAACATCGGGAATGTCCAGCAAGTCCCTGCAACGGGAGGCGGAAGGATCTTCTTAATTTCTGGCGACGTGGACACCCACGATGGCCAGGGCCCCGTCACGTTTATTTGCAGGATGGTGATGTCCACTCAAATGAGTCTGGGCACATGGTCCATGACCATCTATCAGGTCAACATTCCCAAGCAGCTTTATCCTCAGGAAGCCAACACGATCGCCCATATTTTCCCCAGCTATAACGTAAATGTCGGCGCTATGCTCGGTATCATCAAGACGGAAATGGACGAAGTGAACCGCATTACGGAGAACTTTATCGATTGGAGCAATAAGCTCACGGAAAATTCAGATCGATCGACCGCCGGCTTCTCCGACTTTCTGCGCGAACAAACCGTCATCAAGAGCACTGAGACCGGAAAGCACTACCGGGCCGATGATTCAGCTGCCCAGTGGCTCATCGATTCCGGCCGCTTTGAGGCGGTGCCACTCAGCCAGTACATCAAAGGCATCGATTTTGATTAGCGTTTTCGCAAAACAGATCTGTGGAAGCTCTTTCGTTTCATCGTCGTTTTCTTAACGAATATCCTGAAGAAGAAGTTTTTTCGGCAGGTTTAGCTGAGTACAGGCAACAATGAACTCCCCGCGTCCGCCAGCGCAAGCTGGCCGCAAGCTGCCATCACGTCGCGACCTCGCGAATACCTGGTGAAGACCGGCACGCCCCGGTCCAGCAAAATTTTATGAAATGCAGCCACTCGCCCTTGATCGGGCTCTGCGAAGGGCAGCGCACCCGGATTCCACGGAATCAAATTCACTTTCACGCGCCCCAAATCCGTCATCATTTTCGCGACGCGCCGCGCATCCTCCGGAGTATCGTTCACTCCGCCGAGCAAAACATACTCGAACGTCACGTACTCCCGCGCGCCTCGCGGAAATTTCTTGCACGCCTCGAGCAAAACCCGCAACGGATATTTCTTGTTGATTGGCATCAACGCATCGCGCTGCTCATCATTCGACGCGTTCAACGAGATCGCTAGCTTGGGCCGCAACGTTTCCCCGGCCAGGCGCTCGATCCCCGGCACGATCCCGCTCGTCGACAGAGTCGCGTGTCTCGGCGCAATGCCCATTCCCGCGTTGTCCAGAAAAATGCGCATCGCCGCCATCACCGCGTCATAGTTCAGCAGCGGCTCCCCTTGCCCCATCAACACAATATTCGTTCGTGGCGCCAGCTTTTCTTTATGCTCCTCCAATGGCAACAAAACCTGCGCCAAAATTTCCCCAGCCGTCAAATTCCGAATCAACCCCAGCTGCGCCGTCATGCAAAACTGGCAATCCACAGCGCATCCCGCCTGCGTAGAAACACAAATCGTCTGCCGCCCTTCGCTAGGCATAAACACCGCCTCCACCGACGCAGGTCTCAGCGGTTTTCTCTTCTCCGTGTCCTCTGTGCCCTCTGTGTTAAAACCCCCATTTCCCACCTTCGAAGCCTCAGCCAACGAGAACAAATACCGCACCGATCCGTCCGTCGACGTGAATCGCTGCTTCACGACGGGCAGAGTAATCGTAGTCTCTTTGGCCAGGTGCTCACGCAAAGCGGCCGGTAAATTCGTCATCGACGCGATGTCAAGTTTTCGCTCAGCATACAAAGCGTGGTAGATCTGCCCACCGCGATAGCCAGGCTCTCCCATCGCCACGCACATCTCGCGAAGCTCGTCTTTCGATTTTCCAAGCAATTCCATGATTATTCCTGCGACCCGTTGGCCGCCCCGATGAACCGCGAATCACCCTACAGAATATCGTGTTTCGCTCACGAATTTCTTCTTTGCGTGTTTTATCCGCTTCTTTTCGGCGTTATAATTTTCCTGCCATGCAAAAACAACTCGCCATCGAACAACTCGGCATCGCCGATTGGGTCAAAGGCCTCGCCTCCATCCCCGAGCGCGATTTCTCTCTCGAAAATGTCCAGGACTACATCATCCAGCACTCTGTCAAGCCGGAGACTCTGGAAAAGTATCTCTTTTTCTCGAAAGGGAATTACACCCGCAATCTCATTTTCAAAAACGATTTATTTGAGTGTATGACCATCTGCTGGGAAGTCGGCCAGCACAGCCGCATACACAATCATCGTGATCAAAACTGCTGGATGTCCGCGCCCATCGGCCGCCTGAAAATCCAGAATTTTCGCGTCGATGAAAAAGACGCAAGCTGCGGCACCTGCAAAATCGCTCCCACGGAAATCTACGAAATGGACGCGGCGCATCCCGTCCATGTAAATCCTCTCGAACCTGTCCATCAAGTCTTGAATCTACCTGAATTCAATCAACGCGCCGTCAGCATCCACGTCTATTCCAAACCCTTCGACAGCTGCGAAGTCTACGCGAAAGAAAAAGGCACCTACGGCGACGTTCCCCTCCACTACACCAGCGAATACGGCAAGCTCCACCCCGACGAAAAGCTCCTGTAGCACAGACACTCCTGTCTGTGCGCCGTTCGATGTGCAGCCACGCAATCTTCTAGCGACACAGCCGGTGCGCTTTTCCACTCCGCCTGTGTCACAATTAACCTATGCCCACTGCCACGGAAGTCCGTGACATCCAAAAGCACGTGCTCGGCAACGGTCTAGTCGTCATCACCGAGACCATGACCCACGTTCGTTCGGTTTCGGTTGGCGTCTGGATTCGCAACGGCTCACGCCGCGAAGTCCCCGAAGAAAATGGCCTGGCTCATTTCATGGAGCACATGGTCTTCAAAGGCACGGAACGCCGCTCCGCCGAAGCCATCGCCCGCGAAATGGATTCCGTAGGTGGCATGCTCGACGCGTTCACCTCAAAAGAGCAAATTTGCTTCAACGCCAAAGTTCTCGACGAACATCTGCCGATTGCCTTTGACGTCATCGCCGATCTCGTCCTCCGACCGAAGTTCGATTCCGAAGATGTAAAAAAAGAGCGCCAGGTCGTTCTCGAAGAAATCAAGATGGACCTGGACAATCCCGAGTATCAGCTTCACGACATTTTCACGCGTGGCTTTTGGCCAGAGCACCCGCTCGGCCGCCCCATCCTAGGGACTTCGGAAACCGTCCGCAGTTTCAACCGCGAACACCTGATCGAGCGTTTCCGCGACTGGTTTGCTCCGGATCGTCTCGTCATCACCGCCGCTGGAAATGTCACACACGAGAAGGTTTTGGATCTCGTCCAGCGCGAATTCGGCGATCTCCCCCCAGCGCGCACGCTCGAAGATCACACTGCCCCTTCGACGCAAGCACCCATCCATCTCGAAACCAAGCGCGACCTCGAGCAAGTCCACCTGTGCATTGGCGTTCCCGCGCTTCCGCTCGGCCACGAAGCGCGCTTTGCCGCGGCCGTTCTCAATAATCTTCTTGGAGGCGGCATGTCCTCGCGCCTGTTCCAAAACATTCGCGAAAAGGAGGGCCTGGCCTACGCTGTCTTCAGCGAGCTAACGCCTTACTCTGACGCCGGCATGTTCACCGTCTACGCCGGCACCGCCAAGGAAACCGTCGGCCAGGTCATCGACCTAACCATAAAAGAATTTCGCGCCATGAAGGAATCACCGGTCAGCGAAGAAGAGCTCACGCGCGCAAAAAATCATCTCAAGGGTTCGCTGATGCTTTCCCTCGAATCGACAACGTCCCGCATGTCCAATCTAGCCCGCCAGGAACTCTACTTCGGCCGCTTCTATTCCCTCGACGAAATCCTGGCCTCCATCGAAACCGTCACTCTAGCCGAAGTCCAATCCCTGGCCCACGCTTTCTTCCGCCCCGAACAAATCGCCGTCACCGTCCTCGGCCCCCTAAACGGCTTCACCCTCGACCGCTCCCGCCTCGACTGTTAGGCGGGAGGCCGCCTCATTTACTTGACTCTTATATCTTCTCTGTTAGTATCTCGCGTCATACAGCCAGCCCAAGCCCATGAAATGCGCGGAGTGCTCGAAACAAATTCCTGATGGGTTCGCCGATTGCCCGTGGTGTGGTGCCACGGCTTCCTCCGATTCGTCTCTTCCAGCGCAAGGTATGGTCGAGCCACTGACGCCGAAGACTGTCTCCCTCGCCGTTCTTTCGTTTGGATTCCTTGCAATGGTTCTCTGGTTGAACTACCGGAGAGCGTTGGTATGGGCTGGAACCATTACGGCGGAGTCGGCCGGTTATATGATCGGTGGGGTCCTCTTTAGTCTCTTGATCGGCTACCTGGGGCTGTACCTGACCAAGCGGATGCGGGGCAAGAGCCTGGCACCTGCATCGAAAGCATTAGTCATCACTGGCGTTGCCTTTATATTCAGCCTGTACGGGATAGTGAATGAAATCCATTCCTCTCGCATCCAGAACGAAGACGTGAGTCAACATGTCGGAGCGCTCTTCAAAGAGGCAGCAGGCAAGGACCGCGCGAGCACAGACGAGAATTGGACAGATGCCACTACCAGAGAAACCCTTCATGATGTTCTCATTATGAACCAACAATACGTGGGCGAAATGTCGGTGCTTGACCGGTCGGCGATGCAGAACCTTTACTCTACCGATTCCTATGCTGGCGTGACTCACATGCAAAAAGTCGTGGCGCAGGTTCGTGGCTCCCTGGCGGTGGACGAAAAGTATGCCTCGATTGACCCGATACTCAAGAACCTGGAAGCGCGCGTAAGTGCAGCAAGTGCGCCAGAAACGGAGAAGCAGGACTATCTGAAAGGCGTGCAGCTCGGTCTTCAGCAGTCTCTCGGGCGGCGAACCGAGCTAATCCACAAGGAAGAGGAGTGGGCGAAAAGTACTATCGATCTGTATCAGTTTTTGATCGCTCATACGGAGGATTATTCGATCCAGGATAAGAAATTGATCATTCCGGATTCCAGTACGCGTGCGGAGTTCCGCTCGCTGCAAGCGAACGCCATCTCCCTCCGCAAGGAATTACGACAAATGAGGAAAGGCATGACCGAATCCCGGAACGAGAAGTTAAGTGAGATGGGATTGTCGTCTTCCGACTTTACTCCGGCCCAGTTAGGAAAAACAAAATAAACTTGGGCGACGCCGTACCGTTTGGTCCGCGTTCACAAGACTTCTTTCGCGTTGACGGGCGGGAATTGAAATGCCATCATTCTGAAAATTCGTTTTGAGATATTTTGTACTGCAATTGAGGGCAAAGCGATCGGCTTGCGGGTTTCCATACTGGCGTCAGGCAGCTCGGGCAACATTACATTGCTCGAGACGCAGCGCACCCGACTCCTCGTGGATTGCGGCCTGGGCAAACGCGAAACGCTCGCACGGCTTGCGGCCATAGAACAAACTGTTGACCGCATTGACGGCATCCTTATCTCCCACGAACATAGCGACCACTGCAATGGCCTCCCGCAGATGCTTGGTCTTTGGAAAGCGCCGCTCTATGTCACGGAACTGACTATGGACGCGCTGCACCGCGCGCTACCCGAGCGGCTCGCGAAGCGCTTAAATGGAGTTGAAACCATTCAAGCCGGCCAGCACTTCACTATCGGCGATATCGATGTTCATGCGTTCCAGATTCCCCACGATGCCGCCGATCCGATCGGCTTCACGTTTCGCACGAACGGCACGAAGATGGCGATCGTTACCGATCTCGGATACATGCCGGAGCTTGTCAAGGTTCATCTCCGCGATGCAGATTGTTTGCTACTCGAATCGAATCACGATTTGGACATGCTAAAGGTCGGGCCGTATCCGTGGGTCGTCAAGCAGCGCGTTCTCTCGCGCACCGGGCATCTCTCGAATCACGCCGTCAGCGAATATCTTTGCGATCCGGAAGGCTTCGACGCCCGCGCGCGCTATCTCGTGCTCGCGCATCTTTCGCAGGAAAATAATAATCCAGATCTTGCGCGCCTCTCCGCCGAAGAAGCTCTTAACCGCCGGCCCGCCGAATGCGCGTTTCGCGGCGAACTGATGATTGCCACCCAAGACCGACCCCTCAAGCCGCTTGAACTCTAGGTTCTTCAAATTCCACTCGCTTTTTCACCTGTGCTCCCCTAGACTTGAATTGTTCTTGGTAGAGGTGCGGAGGCCATGAGTAGCCCGGCGAGCAATTCCGATCAGCTTCGGAAGCCGCGGCAAAAGGGGCCAGGTTGTTTTACTCCGCCGAAATCGCAGCGGTAGCTGTAGCCGCTGAGGTTGGGGAACAGGTCTAAGGCCTGTCCACTGTCATCCGATTAGATGGCCGCTTTGCGGCCAGTGCTAAAGCCGGATGGAGCGCTATCGAGAGGCAGCAGCCTCGAGTACTTTTTTCGCGGTTCCTTCCTTTCGTTTCACTCCCTCCAGAAATATTCGGTTAGCATGAATCTTTTTGAACTTACACGCGCGCTTGTCGATATCGAATCGACGACCAATCGCGAGCAACAGGTGGCGGACTTTTTGTTCACGCAACTTTCTTTTCTTGCGGCGCGCACTTCCGGCCGCCTTGAACGTATCGAGGTCGAGCCGAATCGCGACAATGTATTTGTGTGCTGGGGCCAACCCATCGTCACGCTTTCGACGCACATGGATACTGTGCCGCCGTTTTTCCCATCGCTCGAAGACGCAGATTTCATCTGGGGGCGCGGCTCCTGCGACGCGAAGGGAATCATCGCCGCGATGATCGCTGCCGCGGAAAAACTTCTCGATTCTCGCGTTACAAATTTCGGGTTGCTCTTTGTCGTCGGTGAAGAACGCAACAGCGCGGGCGCGAAGGTTGCCGCTGCGAATCCGCGCGGCGCGCGATTTCTTATCAACGGCGAGCCCACCGAAAACCAACTCGCTCTCGGAACAAAGGGAGTGCTGCGCTACGAAATCACGGCGCACGGAAAACTCGCACACTCTGCTTACCCCGAGCTGGGCCACTCGGCGATTCATTCGCTGCTGGATACTTTGCGGGCCATCCGTTCGATCCCGTTGCCAGAAGATCCGTTGTTCGGCCCGTGCACCCTTAATATCGGCACCATCGCCGGTGGCCGCGCGCCGAATGTCGTTGCCGATCACGCACAAGCGGAGATCATGTTCCGCACCGTGTGCGATCCCGCGGAAATTCGCCAGGGCGTACTCGCCGCCGTCGCGGGACGCGCCGAAGCGCGCGAAGTTTTGCACGCGCCTGCACTGCGTCTTTCGGCGTTCGACGGTCTTCCCACAACGGTCGTTGCTTTCGCCACGGACATTCCCACCTTCAATGGAGCGTGGGGACAGCCATTCTTAATCGGTCCGGGCAGCATTCATTTGGCGCACACCGCTGAAGAGCGCATCCCGAAAAAACAATTGTCGGAGGCGGTCGAGATTTACGCGCGTATGGCCAAGCAGCTTCTTGCGACTGGAGGCGCGCAAGCATGAGCCGCGGCCTCGCGATCGTCGGGTACGGAAAGATGGGCAAGCTCATTGAGCGGCTCGCGCCGGAATATGGTTTCGAAGTGCGCGCGAAATTTTCCGGTGGCGAGAATCCCGGCGGAACAGGACTGTCGCACGAGACGTTGCGTGGCATTGATGTGGCGGTGGAGTTCACGACGCCGGTGGCCGCGCCGGTCAATGTGCGGCGGCTCGCGGCGCTGGGTGTGAACTGCGTCGCAGGAACAACGGGGTGGTTCGAGCAGCTTTCGGGCGTTCGTGAAGCTACCGAGCACGCCAAGACAGGGCTGGTATGGGCGGCAAACTTTTCCGTGGGGATGAATATCTTTATGGAGACAGTGGCACATGCGGCTGCGCTATTTGCGAAGCAGGCGGAGTACGAAGCGTGGGGCTGGGAGATTCACCATTCGGCGAAGAAGGATGCGCCAAGCGGCACGTTGAAAAAGTTAGCCGAAGAAATACGCACGGCGGGTTACACACGGCCAGTCAGCCTCAGCTCGAATCGCGCCGGAGCGATTCCCGGCACGCACGAGATCGGTTTTGACTCAGCCGCGGACACCATCACGTTGCGCCACACGGCGCACAGCCGTGAAGGCTTCGCTCGCGGCGCTCTGCAAGCTGCGCGATGGATCGCCGGCAAAAAGGGTTTCTACGAATTCAAGGAGATCCTCGGCGAATTAAGTTGAAGGATCTCCGAAGTGGCGGCCATTGGACCGCCATCCGAGGTTTTCGGAAGTACGACGTTTAGACAGAGAAGGAGAAACATCATGTTTACCGGTACAGGCACTGCGCTCGTCACTCCATTCCGCCGCGATGGTTCGCTCGATGAACCGACGCTCCGAGCGCTGATCAAGCGCCAGATTGATGCTGGCATTGATTTTCTCGTGCCGTGCGGCACGACGGGCGAGAGCCCCACGCTGACGCACGAGGAGCATTTGCGCGTCGTCGAGATCGCTGTGGAGTTGGCGAAAGGGCGTGTGCCCGTTCTCGCAGGCGCGGGCGGCTACAACACTGCCGAAGTGATCGCGCTCGCTCGCGAACTCGCCGAAATTGGCGCGGACGGAATTCTTTCCGTGACGCCGTATTACAACAAGCCGACGCAGGAGGGGCTTTTCCAACACTACAAAGCGATCGCCGAAGCGATTACGCTTCCTATCGTTGTGTATAGCGTGCAAGGGCGCACTGGAGTGAATGTGGAGCCCGCGACGGTGCGACGACTTGCCGCGATTGAAAACATCGTTGGCATCAAGGAAGCTTCCGGCAATATTTCGCAGATGGCCGCAATTCTCAACGTCGTTCCTGAAGAGTTCCTCGTGCTGAGCGGCGACGACGCGATCACATTACCGCTGATCGCACTCGGTGGACGCGGCGTCATCTCCGTCGTCTCCAACGAAATTCCTGCGGATATGGTGCGCCTCACGCGATTTGCTCTCGACGGTGATTTTGCTGCTGCGCGAGAGATTCATCGCCGCGTGCATCCGCTGATGGAAGTAAACTTCGTCGAATCAAATCCCGGCCCGGTGAAAGCGGCCATGGCGCAAATGGGCTTACTCGAACCGGCGTGGCGTCTCCCGCTTGTTGCGCCGAAAACGGAAAACGAAGCGCGCATTCGCAGCGTGCTGGAATCGCTAGACCTGCTCCATACAGCTACACGGCCGCGTGCGACAGCCCAAGCTGCCGCATGAGAGAGTTCATGCTGCCACTGCAAATTGAGCGATTGTTTGACGAGCCTCCGGCTCAATACAACGAAGAACACTTCCGGCTCTTCCGCGATTTCAAGGACGCCGTAAATCGCGGCGAAGTGCGCGCGGCGGAGCCGGATGCTGCCTCACCGACGGGCTGGCGCGTCAACGCGTGGGTAAAAAAGGGAATCCTGCTCGGCTTTCGCATGGGCGTGGTCGTGGATATGTCCGTCGACCCTACGCGTCAGCCGTTCATTGATAAGTCTACATATCCCATTCGCACCGTTACGGTCGCCGATGGAATTCGCATCGTGCCAGGCGGCTCGAGCATTCGCGATGGATCGTACATTGGGCGCGGAGTAGTTTGCATGCCGCCGATGTTTGTCAATGTGGGGGCGTACGTAGGGGATGGCACGATGATCGATTCGCACGCGCTCGTAGGCAGTTGCGCGCAGATCGGACGGAACTGCCATATTTCCGCTGGCTCGCAGATCGGCGGCGTGCTCGAACCGGTCGGCGCAATGCCAGTAATCATTGAAGACGAGGTGCTCGTGGGCGGGAATTCGGGTGTGTATGAAGGAACCGTCGTGAAGCATCGCGCGGTTCTTGGTACTGGCACGATCCTCAATCGCTCGATCCCCGTTTACGATCTCGTCCGCGATGAGGTGTACACAGCGAGTGAAACTTCGGCTGGCGAATCGTTACCGCTCGTCATCCCTGCGGAAGCTATCGTCGTTCCCGGCTCGCGCGCTGTCTCGCATCCGGTGGGCGCGAAACACGGCCTCAGCCTGCAATGCGCCGTGATCGTCAAGTACCGCGACGCCAAGACCGACTCCCGCATCCAGCTTGAAGATCTTCTTCGCTAGGCTCCTAGCGTGAGAGGATTTGTTCGAAAAAGTCTAGCGCACGGGGATCGTTGGATTGACCTAGCCAAAACATGGCTTGCTTGCGGACTTCGCGGTTGCGATTTGTCTTTGCGACTTCGATGAGTTTGGGCACGCCTTCGTCTTTGGGCAACTGGCTTAGCGCGAAGACAGCTTTCTTTTTTACTTCGGTGTCGGGATCGTTTTCGATTGCTCCGGTAATGGCGCCCATGGCTTTTTGGCCTGCTTTTTGGGCGAGCCAGAAGAGGGCTTGGCCGCGCACGTGTGTGCTTTCGTCGTCTTTGGCCATGAGGATCATTTCGTTCAGAGCTTCCGGTTCATGGCTAACGGAGAGAGCGAACGCCACTTGCGAGCGCACTTCGGGGCTGGGATCACTCTTCGCCATTTTTTGTAGCAGTAGCTCGCCGGATTTGCCGCGCGCGGCGCCTAGCCAGAAGGATGCATGCTTGCGCAGTTGCTCGGGTTGATCTGGGGCGACGAATGACTCGAAGGCACGGTCTGCTGATGGATCGGCATGCAGCGCAATCGCGGACAGCGCGCCCTGACCGATTTCGTGATCACCGTGGCCTTCGAACGTTGCTTTGTGGACGAAATCCGCGAGCAAAGCGACGCTTTCTGTGGGCTTCACGCCGGTCAGCCAGATAAATGACAGACCGCCGGCATCGAGCGTGCAATTTTCCGAGGCTTCGCGAATGCGCATTACTTGTTTGCCTTCGAGACGGAAAAGCACGACAAGTTGGCGCGACCCTTCAAGTCGGACGGTTCCACTCTGCTGGTCTTTTTGCGAATTCGTGGTAGTGACGTTATTTTCTTTTTCGAGACGGCAGGTTCCGCAGCCGCCGTAGTTATCGTTGTAGTTTCCGCAGCACACCGTGCGGTCGCCGGCGAGTTCCGCGACGCTGTAGCCGACCCATTCCGGCTTGTCCGCTTGCGCTTCGATGCCGCGAAGAGTCTCCGCAAGAGAACCGGTCACAGCCCGCGTCTCGATTTTCGCGTTGATCACCTGCGGCGTTTCGGCAGCCTTTGCTGCGGTTGCTGTTCTGCCGGCGAAAAGCGCCGCTGCCAATATCGAATGCCCGATCAGAGTCATCCGCCTCGTTTTCATATCGACCTCGCTCCCGTGCTGCTCTTTCGATCTGTCACCAGTCACCAGTCCCGAGCCACTACTCACAATTCGCCACTCACTCTCCCACTTACTTCTGCAAAATCTCCATCAGGTAGTCGTTGCCTTCTTTCGAATTCATCAACGCAAGCTTCGAAACTGCGGTCTTCTTCAACTCTGGATCTTTTTCGCTGCGGGCGATCGTCACCAAAGCGTGCGCGTTGCCTTGAATGAAGAGTGCATTGAGTATGGCTTCCTTGTTTTCGCGGTTGGTTTCCTTGGCGTAAAGCGCGAGCAGAGCCTGCTTTGCTTCTTCCGAACCGACCAAGCCGAGATTGCGAATCGCTGTACGACGAATCTCTGGGTCCTTTTCACCCTGTGCCGCTTCCGCCAGGAATTTTGCGTCGCCGGAAAGGAAGAATGCCTGCAGGATGTCCTTTTTTACTTCGGGTGAAGTCTCGGCCGCATAGAGTTGACGCAATTCTTCCGGTGCATGAACCAAGCCGAGCTGGCGGATCGCGTCAGCACGCAGCGACGCGTCTTTCTCGCTCTTGGCCGCCGCGAACAAATGTTCTTTGTCGCCGCTGATCATGTAGCTGCGAATAATGGCGCGTTTCACCGACGGGTCGCTGGTAGACGCGTAAATCTCCGCAAGTGTCTGCCGCGATTGCTGCCCGCCAAACATTCCCAGGTACTCGACGGCTTTGCGTTGCAGGTCTGGATTGCTTTCTCCGCGGGCAATGCGAGCGAGTATTTCACGTGATTGTGCCGAGCCATTCTGCGCCAGCACGAACAGCGCCTTAGACTTCTCCTTCGGCGTGCCCGGGCCGTTCAGCACTTTTTCCAGTAGCGGCATGGCCCGCTGGGGATCGCTGTTCATGAGGCCGGTGATGGCCAGCATCTTTAGCTCTTCGTCTGGCTGTGATTCGGGGTGAGAGGGTTGTCCAGTCGATTGCTTCACTTCGATCTCAAGCGCGCCCGCATCCTTGATCCAGCGGCTTTGCGGAAACCGCTTCTTCAAGTCGGCGATGGTTGTCAGCGAAGAGTCTCTCTTGCCCAATTTGTTTTCCGCGTAGGCTTTCCAATAGAGCGCGGCGTCGGTCTGCGCTCCGCTCAATGAGGCAAGCTCGCTGAATTTCTCGGCGGCGCGGTCATAGCGGTCTTCGTCCAGCGCTTCGCGGCCCTCGCTGTAGAGTTCATCGAGCCGTTCCAGGCGCTCTTGCTCGCGATCGCGTTTCTCCTGTTCACGGTCGCGCGCTTCTTCTTCGCGGTCGCGCTTTTCCTGCTCACGATCACGGGCTTCCTGCTCACGGTCCGCGCTGCTCTGTTCTTGCCAGGATTCCGAGGACGGAGCCGCGGTGTGGGCTGCTGGCTGCGCCATCCGCGGCGCGATCAGCAATGCTGCCGCGATGCCCCAAATCTTTATTACTCTGCTTGTTCGTTGTCCGATGCTCATGCTTTGTTCCTCTCTCGTACTTTCGATTCCGTCGCGGGTGGAGCGGAATTCGGTGTGTTCTGCTTTTCTTGCAATTCTTTGCCGACCACTCGAACTTTGAACAAAATGCCGTGCGCTTCGATGCGCTTCTGCAGCGATTCCAATTTCGCTGGCGTAATCTCCTGCGGGCTGTGGGCTACGTCCATCAATACACGTTCAAGATCGTCTAGAACGTCGGCCAGCGCCGCATCGCCATTTTGCTGTGCCGTTTCGCGATACAAGCGATTGGCGTCCAGCAAGTCTTCCGCTCGTTGCTGCTCCGCGGCGATATTGATTTGCTTTGGACCGGACGCCGGCGGTGCCGCGTTGGCCAGTTCCATCAACACCATTTCTGATTTGCCCAAGTGGTCGCCGACAGCCACTACCAGGACGCGTTCGCGAACTTGCGCCACGCTGGCGGCCGGCGCCCCGGGGTCAGGCTTCTTGGTCCAACGACCCGCGACGAACGCGGCGATCACCATGGCCGCCATCGCTCCGATGGCTACCCAGCGGCGCGGCTCAAGCCATGCGCGCCATCCGCGGCCAGCTCTTTCTGGAAGCTTCGGCGCAATCTTTTGCCAGACGGCGCGGCCGTACTCCGGGCCTCGCTCGGGGACGGGGAGATGGTCCAGAGCGCTAAGCACCGCTTCGATGCGTTCAAGCTCTGTGCGGCAGGCTGTGCAGCTCGTCAAATGCTCGGCAATGGCTTCGCGTTGCGTAGGCTCCCCCTCTCGATAAGCAAACAGTTCTTCTTCTGTCAGGTGTTTCATAGTTCTGTGCCCCTGGGCTCCGGAGTTGCTCCCGCAGCTTTCGCTTGCAGCGCGCCGCGCGCTCCGACGTACGGCTCCAAAGCTCGCCGTAATTTCTGTACCGATCGAAAAACGGTGTTCTTGGCCGCGCTCGTTGTTGATTTCAGCACGGCAGCAATTTCTTCAATCGCGCAACCTTCCCAATGGCGCATCACGAACGCAGTTCGTTCCGAAGAGCTCAATTCTTTCAGGGCCTCTTCCATCTTTTTCCTCAACTCGGTGTTGCCAGCGAGGCGGTCTGGAGTCGGCCTTTCGTCGGCTACCAGATCCAACGGATCCTGCTCCTGCTCTTCCGCCAAGGCGCTCGGCGTTTGGCGCCGCGAGTCCTCAGTGCGTTTCTGCCGCATCCGGTCAATCGCGTAATTGGCGGCGATGCGATAAGCCCACGTACCGAAATTCGCACGCGACCCAAATTGGCCAAGGTTCCGGTAAGCGCGTAAGAAAGCTTCTTGAACCACTTCTTCGGCGTCTTGCTCATTTCCGGTCATGCGGTACGCTAGGCGAAAGAGCTGCTGGCTGTGGCGCTCGACCAGCACGCGGAAAGCATCGCGTTCGCCCGCGAGCGTGCGCTCGACGGCGATGGCATCGCTTTCTCGGGCCGCACTCTGGAGTGCCTCGCGGTCGTGGGTGCTTCCAGCGCTTTCGTTCATCCGAGTCATTAGACAGGAAACGGGCCTTGCGGTTAGGTCAGGATGTCCGAATTCGGACACTTCCGAGGCTACTTTATAAGGTGGGACGTAAGTGCGGCAATATCATAGGGATGGTCGGGGCCCGTCCGTTCAGCGGCTGTGCCGAAAGCAAACAGCCTGCTTTTGAATGAACTCGCTACCACTTGGAGACACAAGTCTCCCCGGCCGTTATGTCCTTACTTTCTCTACTTCTTTACTCCGTCCTTTTTCTTATTCATATCGCAGTGCCACCATTGGATCGATGCGCGTCCCCCTGCGCGCCGGGATATATGCAGCGATCAGCGCGAGGACGATCATGACAGCGCCGCCAAGCACTATCGCGACGAGATTCCTCGCAGGCAAATCGCGGATGAGAGTAGCGGCGACGCTCTTTGCCCAGAACGCCAGCGGCGCTCCGAGGACCAGACCCGCGCAAACCATCCAGAACGCTTCGCGCAATACAATGCGCATTACGTCACTTTGGGCGGCGCCCAGCGCCATGCGCAAACCGATCTCGTGGGTGCGCCGCGTCACCGTATAAGCCAGCAAGCCGTAAAGCCCAATCGCCGCAAGCAGTGCACCCAGCGCGCCGAACCAGCCACTCAGCATGGCAACTAGCCGCTCGGGGACGATCGACGCGTCGATTTGCTCATTCATCGTGACGATGCGCGCGATGGGCACAGTTTTCAAGACTCCGGATGTAGTCTCGCGAACCGCCCCAGCTACGACTTCTGGGGCAATGCTGGTGCGAACTGCCAATTGAGGACCGATGAAGCCTTCTCGAACGAGATCACGATAGACAGTGGGCGGCGCGGGCTGCTGAACATCATTGTATTTCGCGTCTTCCACGACGCCGACGACCTCGTACGTGAAGTCGCCCTTGGTCAACGTGATATGGCTCAGAGTCAAGCGCTTGCCGACCGGATTTTCGTTGCCGAAGCACTCGCGCGCCGCGGCCCGATTGATGATTGTGACGAGCGGTTTGCCCTGATCCTCAACGGAAAAGTAGTGGCCGGCGAGTAGAGCTGTGCCGTAGGTTTCGAAGTAGCCTGGGGTTACATTGTTGATCGAAATATTGTGCGGATTGTCGGGATGTCCCTGTACGAATGCAGAAGCGGATGCGCCGGGGCCTTCCATCGGACTCATGCTGCTCAAGGTGGCGGATTTCACGCCTGGAATTGTCTTGAGCTCGGCGATCAACTGTTCCGACAGACGAGCAACCTGCGCCGCGTCGTAACCGGTGTGATCCGTATCCAAAGTGACCAGAAGAAGATGGTCGCGGCGGAATCCGGGATCGAGGCTGCGAAGGTGAGATAGATAGCTGACGAAAAGTGCGGCGGAAGTGACCAGCGCGACGGAAAGCGCAACCTGCGAAACCACGAGGCCTTTTCCGAACAGTCGCAGGGATTTCGATTCGCCAGTCCGAGCCGCTGCTTGCAACGTCTCCGCTGACAGCGAACGGAAAGCGCGGATCGCGGGCGCCGCGCCGAACAGCAGTGCCGTTGCTAACGCGATGGCGCCGGTAAATAGCAGGACGTGCCAATCCGGATTGGTGAGAGCTTCGAAGTGAATCGGAGCCCCCAAGATCTGGCGACCGGACGCGAAAACACGGATCAGCCCGCGGGCCCCGAGATAAGCCAAGAAAATGCTGAGTACGCTGCCCGAAAGTGAAAGCAGCAAGCATTCCGTTAGCGTTTGTCGCACCAGCCGGACGCGTCCGGCGCCAAGGCAAACTCGCACGGCAATTTCCTGCTGCCGGGATGCCGCGCGTGCCAAAAGCAGTCCGGCCAAGTTGACGCATGCCAGAAAAAGGAGGAGGCCTACCATGCCCATCAGAACGACCAGAGGCGTAGCAAGCGTCATGCGCAACGGCGTGGATACCCCGTTAGCGGCGGGCACGATCCGGAGTTTCATTTCCTTCACGAATGGCCCCGCGTTGGGCGCGTTCACAACCGTTTCAAAGAGCACCCTCATTTCCGCGCGTGCTTGTGCGATGGAAACGCCGGGTTTCAGCCGCCCCAGGAGAGCAAATCCCCATCCAGGAGAGGGGCCAAGCGATGCGGGGAACCAAATGTCTTGCCTGGCCTGTTCGCTGAGGCCATAGAAGCCAGGTTGCGTCACGCCGATGATGGTGAGTGGATTGTCGTCGATGACGATCTTTTTTCCGATGATTCTAGGGTCCAGATCGAATCGGGACTTCCAGAACGACCAACTGATGACGGCTACGGGAGAACGATCTCCCGTGTGAACGTCTTCCGGTTCGATCAAGCGGCCGGCTGCGGGTCGTATTCCGAGAGCCTGGAAGAACGTTCCTCCCACGCTTCCGACGAATACAGTCTGGGGTTCCAGCTTGTCGGCACGGACCGTGACGAAGTTCAGAGAGCCTACGATGAGATCCGAGAAGACGTGATTGCCGTCGCGGATGATGCGATAGGCGTCCCACGAGAAACCGTTGAACCCGGGTTCCGGTTCGCCCGGGTAGTGGTGCAGCAGCTCTACGAGTTGTCCTGGCTCGCGCACCGGGAGAGTGCGCAGCATGAGTCCGTTGATGACGCTGAAAATGGCGGTGTTTGCGCCGATGCCCAGCGCTAGCGTCAGAATCGCCGTTACTGCGAATCCCGGGCTTTTGAGCAGCATGCGAAGCCCGTATCGCAAATCCTGGAAGAAATCTTCCAGCCAGCGCCAGCCCCACGCATCCCGCGTCACTTCTTTCACCAGACCCACATTGCCGAATTCTCGCCGGGCACCGGCCTGCGCATCGTTCGGCGATACTCCTCTCTCGATGCGTTCCGTTTCCGCCATTTGCAAATGGTGCTGGATCTCCTTTTCCAACTCGTCGCTTCGCTTGCGCCAGTTCCACCGATGCTTCATGGCTGGTTCTCCTTCTTCGCCGGATTCAGCGTTTCGCCCATCGTTGCCTTTCGTCGTTGTCTCATTACGTCTGTGCTTCGCTTTCCTTATCATTCATACCTCAGCGCCACCACTGGATCGACCCTCGTAGCCCGCCGCGCCGGAACGTAGCACGCAATAAATGCGACTATTACCAGGAAGCAAGGCGCGGAAACGAACGCGACCGGATCGTGAGCGCTCAGACCAAAGAGCATGCTCGACAAGACCCATGACACTGCCGCGCTTCCCACGACTCCAATCAGCCCGCCGATCACCACGGGCCGCATCGCTTGCTGCAACACTTGTCTCATCACTTCGGAGGTACTTGCGCCGAGGGCCATACGAATGCCAATCTCGCGCACCGACCGGCTCACACTGTAGGACACCATGCCGTATACGCCAATTAGCGCCAGCAAGAGCGCCAGCGCACCCAGCGCCGCCGAAAGCGCCGTCGCAATGCGCGATGGGGCCCGCCAAACCTCGAGGTTGTCTTCCATCTTCTTCACGTCTACGGGCACTTCGGCATCGAGCGATTGCGCAATCCCACGCAGGCCAGTGGACAAATCGCCATAGCTTCCCGAGAAGCGCACGAGCACATAGGAACGCAGGCTGTCGCCCGGTGAGCCTCCGGGAAAGTACAGATACGTAGTGTCGGACTCGCCAAGATGAGATACCTGCGCGTCGCCTGCCACGCCGATCACCACGTACTCGGGGCCGGGCAGCCCTCCGGTCAAGCGTGGGCGCAGCGTCTTGCCGAGCGGTTCCTGACCCTGCCAGAGCTTCCGCGCGGTTGATTCCGTGACGATGATCGCGCTGCCATCCTTCCAGTCATTTGGTCCGAAGCCGCGGCCCCGCACGATCGGAATCCCTACCACCGAAAAATATTCCAGCGAAACGTGGTTGTACTCGATGCCGACCGGTTCGGAGCTTCCCGCGACAAAAAACCTGTCCCCGCTGTGATCGGAACTCAGCGGTCCGCACTCGGCTTGCGCCACTTCGGTTACGCCGGGAAGGGCCGCCACACGTTGGCGCAGCCGTCCCACAAATGCCGCGGCACGGCTTTCGTTGTAGTTCAGGCCGCGTAGATCAAAATAAGTAGTCGCCAGCCCCTTCATTTCAAATCCGGGGTTGGCGGTCTGCGCGTAGTGCAGCCCGCGCAACAGCAGGCCCGCCGCCAGCAGCAGAATCATGCACACCGCGACCTGTGCTCCTACAAATGCGTTGCGGAGGAATCGTCCGCTCCTCTTGCCCAATGCTGTCTGCGTCCCGTCACCTTTTAAAGCGGTGTTGAGGTCGAGCGACGAAGTCCGCAACGCGGGCACCAGCCCAAAGACGATGCCAGTTATTAGTGTGAGTCCCATAGAGAAGCCCAGCACGCGAAAATCCGGCGCAACGTTCAGCACAAGTGTTGGAAACGACTTCGGCAGTTGCGACGTCACCAGCCGCACGATACCCGCGAACGACCAGAATGCGAAAAGTGAGCCAAGCATGCCCCCGAATGACGAGAGCAGCACGCTTTCCGTCAACAATTGCCGCACCAGTCGCCACCGGCTCGCGCCCATGGATTGCCGCAGCGCGATTTCCTTGTGGCGGGCCGAAGCACGCGCCAGCAAAAGACTGCTCACGTTGGCGCACGCAATCAACAGCACGAGGCCAAACGCCGCCAGCACGATCGAAGCGGCAGGGATCAGATAGCTTTGTTCTTCGGGTCGGCCGAAGAAGGCCGCTCGCGCAATGGCCAGCGTCGTCTGGCGCCCTGGATGCGACTCGTCCATTCGCGCGGCGATGACGCTGAGATCCGCGCGCACCTGATCCAGCGTCACTCCCGGCCGCACCCGTCCCAGCATCGCAAGCCAGCTCATGTTGCTGTCGCCCAGCCGGTCGCGCCCCGCATCGAGAGTCTTCTGCATTGTCACCGGCGCCCAGAATGCACTTGCCACTGGCTCCGTCCCCGTAAAACCAGCGGGCATCACGCCAATTACCGTACATGGCGTTTGGTCCAGGATGATTTGCTTGCCCACGATCGATGGGTCGCTTGCAAACGTTCCGCGCCACAGCTCATCGCTAATCACGACGACGCCGTTCTGGCCGGGCGCTGCGCAGTCCGTGTTCACAAACGTGCGGCCTTGCGCGGCGTGCTCGTTCAGCACGTCGAAATAGTTGCAGGAGGTCAACGCTCCCATCAGCCTGCGCATCTGCGGTCCGCCGAGCGTTGCCTCCAAAAATGGCTCAGACGCCGCGAGCCCCGTGAACACATGGTTGTGGTCGCGGTAGTCCAGATATTCTTGATAGGAGAACATGCTTTGCTCTCCATGAACATCGCGGTTGATGTGCCCGTGAAAGACCTGGGCCACACTCAGCAGCTGTTCTGCTCGCGGAACCGGCAGCAAGCGCAGCGCGACGCCGTTCAACACCGAAAAAATTCCAACGTTGATTCCCACTCCCAACGCAATCGCCAATATGGCGGCAACTGTAAATCCTGGGTTGTGGCGTAGCACGCGCAAGCCATAGCGCAAGTCTTCATACAGACTTTCCAGCCAGCGCCAGCCCCACGCGTCCCGCGTAAGCTCTTTTGCCAGACCCACATTGCCGAATTCCCGTCGCGCTCCGGCCTGCGCTTCGCGCGGCGACGCTCCTCTCTCGATGCGTTCCGTTTCCGCCATTTGCAAATGGTGCTGGATTTCCTTTTCCAGCTCCGTTTCGTGCTTCCTCCAATTCCACCAGTGCTTCATGGCGCGCCCCCCTCCTCATCTACTACGAGATCCAAAAGTCGCTGTTCGGCGCTCTGCCTCTTGTGGGTAACTTCCCGCTTCATTGCGTTTTAACGACGCTTTTCCTCTCACTCGTATCGCAGAGCTACGATGGGATCGATAGAGGATGCCCTTCGCGCAGGAACAAAGCACGACAAGGCCGACGTGGCGACCAACAGGAATACCACCCCGAGAAGGATGGGCACGTTCAGAGAGCTACCCTGAATCCATCGACCCAGCACACCATTGAGGATGCCCGTTAGCGCGGCTCCAGCGAGCAGACCGCAGACTACGTTCAAGGCCGCGGAACGAAAGACGATCAGCAGTAGATCGCGACGCATAGCGCCGAGCGCCATGCGTATTCCGAATTCACTGGTGCGCTGGCTGACGGCGTAAGAGATCACGCTGTACAGACCAGTCGCGGCGAGCGCCAGTGCAAGAATAGCGAACCCTCCAAACAAGGTCGCCACCAGGTGCCCCTGCTCCCATTCCGGCTCGTGTTGGATCCAGCTCTCGAGATCGCGAGCATTCCGACCGGCTTGCTGATCGGAATCAACCGCGTGAATCCGTTCCCGCACCGCATGGAGTACCGCGAGGGGCGGCACGCTCGTGCGAACAAGAATCTGTGTGAACATCGGCATCATGATGCTGTACGGCACATACGCGGAGGGCAGAATCGGATTGCGCAGCCCATCGTTTCGCGCATCGCTGACAATTCCGATCACCTGGAACCAGCCGTCACTTTCGGGCGCTGCCAGTTGAAACGGCGGCTCGCCTTTCATTTCAGGGAGGCGAATCTGGCCACCGATTGCGTCGCCATTCGGAAAATATTTACGCGCCATGGTTTGATTGATTAGTGCAAGTTTCGCCCCGCGCATCTGCTCGCTTTCGTACCAAATCCTTCCTTGCAGCAGAGAGATGCGCAGCACTATGAAATATTCGGGAGTGACGAAGTTGAGGCGCAGCCGTTGTTCTTCGCCCGCGGGCTTGCCCGAAATCTCGAAGCGTGTTTGCCAGCCGTTGTTTGGCGGCGTGGCATTGGTCGAAAGCCCGGCGGAGACAACTTCCGGCAGTTCGCTGACTTTTCGCAGGAGCTGGCGGAAGTAAGTGCCGCGAGCTTCCCAGGTGGTGTAAGTGTTGTCGTGGACGGGGATGCCGACCGACATGACGTTGCGCTGGTCGTAGCCCAGATTCACGCGGATCATGCGCACGAAGGCTTCCATCGCAACGCCTGCCCCGGCCAACAAGAGAAGCGTCAGCGCTATCTGGCCCGCGATGAGGACCCCGTGAGTGCGCCGGCCACGAACTCCCGCCGTGAGTTTGCGCGTATTCGCCTGCATCACGGCGGACAGATTGGGACGCGCCGACTGTAGAGCGGGGGAGATGCCGAACACGATGGCTGTCAACAATGCGAGAGCTATGCTGAAATAGAGCACCGGCAAATTGATGGTGATGGCGGCCTCATGCGGAAATGAGAATTCTGGAAGCCAATTGACGATGACTTGCACCAAACCATAGGCCAGCGCCACGCCAAGCGCTGCCCCGCAAAGTGAAAGCATCAGCGCCTCAGTGAGCAATTGCCGGACGATGCGAGAGCGTCCGGCGCCAATCGCGGCGCGAACCGCCATTTCGTGTTGACGCGCAGTGCCCCGTGCCAAAAGCAATATCGAAACGTTTCCGCAGCCGATGAGCAGCAATAAACCTACAGCGGCGAGCAGCAGGGAAAGCGTCCCTCCGATACGCTCCACAAAATGGTCGTTCAGCCCGGCCAGTGTGACGCGGAAATGCTTCGGGAAGTGAGTTGGCGTCTGTTTCGCGAATTCTTCAAGGAGGGGCTGGAGTTCAGCGGTGGCCGCGGCACGGGTAACGCCCGGCTTCAGCCGCGTCATGGGGAAATAGGCGCGCACCGGATCGGCGGTAAGCTTGAGTGGCAGATAGACCTCGCCGTCACCCCACGTAAAGCGCGGGCGCGTGACTCCCACGATTTCGTACGTCTTGTGAACCAATTGGATTTTCTTTCCAACGATGTTGGGATCGCCGTTGTAATGTCTCTGCCAGAACTTATAACCCAGTACGGCCACAGCTTCGGGATCCTGGCCCTCGGGCGCGTCCGACGGTAGCAGTCCACGGCCGAGCAGCGTAGGTACACCCAAAAGGTCGAAGCCATTCGACGTGAGATACACGGCCTGGACGTCCTCCGGGAGGTCGCCCTCCGTCGTGGTGAGATCCCAGCTATCCATGGCGGCGACGCTCTCGATGGAGGCCGCGTGGCGAAGCTGTTGCAGTTGCGGTCCGTTGAGGTTGATGAAGAGGGGCTCGCCGATGGTTTCTTGAACAGTCAGGTGCACCATGCGGTCCGACTTGGGATAGGGATACGGGTTCATCAGGACACCGTAAACCGCGCTGAATACCGCGGTGGTGGCGCCGATGCCAAGCGCAAGCGACAACACTGCCACGGCCGTGAACCCGGGATTCTTCTGGAGCATCCTGATGCCATACTGCGCGTCTTCACATAAGTCTTCGAGCCAAGTCCAGCCCCAGGCGTCCCGCGCTGCCTCTTTCACGAGAGGCACATTGCCGAATTCGCGGCGCGCGGCGGAGGCGGCGTCTTGCGGGGATGCGCCTCGCTCACCGCGCTCCGTCGCGGCCATTTGCAAATGGTGCTGGATTTCCTTTTCCAGCTCCGTTTCGCGCTTCCTCCAATTCCACCATTGCTTCATGGTTGGTTCTCCTTCTTCGCTGGGTTCAGCACGCCCGCGATCGCGTCCGTGATCTGTTCCCACCGCGTGCGTTCTTGCGTCAGACGTTTTCTGCCTGCCGCCGTCAGCTTGTAGACCTTCACGTCCTGCTTGTTTTCCGAAACTTTCCATTCCGCGCCGATCCATTTTTTCTTTTCAAGCCGGTGCAGTGCCGGGTAGAGCGATCCGGCATCGACTTGAAGCAGCTCGCCCGAGTTCGCGCGAATGGCCTGAGCGATGCCGTAGCCGTGCCGCGGGCCCCACATCAGCGTTTGCAGGATTAGCAGGTCCAGCGTCCCTTGCAGCAATTCCATCCGGTTTTGGTACGGCACCAATTTCTCCTCTGGCAGTATGGCTATAGAGCGCCTATACCCTACCATATAGACCATCTATATCCTAGAACGTTCGCGATCTCAATCGGATGCTGCTTCGGGCTTTCCTGTAGACGCTTCCGCTGCGCAACTTACGGTATGATGGAGTCGAAAGCGCAGCGCCCATTCCCGAACCTTATATCTGCCAGGTCCTTGGAAAGTCTGATCGGGCGAGACTCGAATAACGCCCAAGGAGAGACGGTTTGATTCCTCGTTACACTCGCAAAGAAATGGGCCAAGTCTGGAGCGATGCGAATCGCTTTGCAAAGTGGCTTGATGTCGAGCTGGCCGCCACGGAGACGCTCGCTGAGGCTGGCCTCGTGCCGAAAGACGCTGCAGCGACGATTCGTGCGCGCGCCAAGGTAGACGTTTCACATATTCACGAACTCGAAGCCCGTGTTAAGCACGACGTCATTGCGTTCACGATGGATGTGGGCGAATCCATCGGCGATCCTTCTGCCGCGCGCTGGTTGCACTATGGGCTGACCTCGAACGATGTCGTCGACACCGCGCAGGCACTGCAGATTCGCGATGCTTCGCATATTATTGAGCGGGATCTTGTTTTGTTTGGCGAAGTGCTCGATTTGCGCGCGCATCAGTTTCGCCATACGCCACAAATCGGCCGCACTCACGGCGTGCACGCCGAGCCGATTACGTTCGGGCTAAAAATTGCCAATTGGTTTTCGGAGAACCAGCGGAACATTGGGCGGTTCCGCGCCGCAGCGCAGCAGATTGCCGTGGGCAAAATTTCCGGGGCGGTCGGCAACGCTTCGCATCTCGGACCGGAAATGGAAGAGCGCATCTGCAAAAGACTTGGGCTGAGCGTTGCGCCAGTGGCTTCGCAAGTAATTCAGCGGGATCGCCACGCGCAATATCTCAGCGCGCTGGCGTTGATCGCCGCGTCGCTGGAAACCATTGCGCTGGAAATTCGGCATTTGCAACGCACAGAGGTTCGGGAGGCTGAAGAGCCTTTCGGCGGCGAGCAGCGCGGCAGTTCCGCCATGCCGCACAAGCGCAACCCCGTAACTTGCGAGCAAATTTGCGGGCTGGCGCGGCTGGTGCGTTCGAACATGATGGCATCGTTCGAAAATGTCGCTCTGTGGCACGAGCGAGACATTTCGCATAGTTCCGTCGAGCGCATCATCCTACCGGACTCGACAATCTTGATCGACTACATGCTCGCCAAGATGACCACGATCATTGCCGACATGCGCGTTTTCCCCGAACGCATGTTGCGCAACCTTGAATCCACACACGGATTGGTGTACTCCGGCCAGTTGCTGCAGGATCTAGTGGAGAAGGGCATGCCGCGCGACGACGCTTACAAGGCGGTGCAGGAAAATGCCATGGCCGCATGGGAAACGGAATCGAGTTTCCAGCAGCGCGTGGCCAACGACGCCAGGATCACGAAGTTCCTGGATGCCAAGGCGCTCGCGCATACATTTGATCTGAAGCGGCAGCTTCGTTACGTCGACGCCATTTTCGACCGCGTGTTTGGCGCGCATCCCGCTGGCGAAAAATCCGCCGCCAACAATGCGTAAGATACAAAGCCTAAGAAACAGAACGCAAGATTTGTATTCAAAAAACGAAGAGCCCCGGTTGCCCGGGGCCCTTTCGCCTCTTCTAATTTCCGCTCGCGCGGAAATTAGCTGCGGAGGCGGAAAACTTTAGGAACGAAATTCGAAACCCGAAATCCGAACTCCAGAGCGATACCTAGCTCTTACTCGACGCGCTGTACGTAGCGCGCTTCCGTCGTATCCACTTTCACTCTGTCGCCCGCATTGACGAACGGGGGTACCTGGATGACGAGGCCCGTTTCGAGCGTCGCCGGCTTCATTACGGCGCTGGCAGTGGCTTTCTGCAGCGTAGGTTCAGTCTCTAGAACCTTTAACTCCATAGTGTCCGGCAAGTCGACGCCGATCGGCTTTTCCTCGTAGAATTCGATCTTCACGGTCGTGTTCGGAATGAGATAGTACACCGTTTCGCCGAGTTCTTCGCGGGTCATCTGCATCTGTTCGTAGGTTTTCGTGTTCATGAAGTGAAACTCGTCGCCCTCATTGTAGAGGTATTCGAATTCCACTTCGTCGAGGATAGCGCGGTCGACAAATTCTTCGGCGCGGAACCGGTAGTCAATCATGATGCCCGTTCGGAGATTCTTCATGCGCGTTTGCATGGAGCCGCGCTTGTTGCCGGGGGTGCGATGATCGACGCTGAAAACCGTAAAAAGCTGGCCCTCGTGCTGAACGACCATACCGGGGCGAAGTTGTGTGGCTTTAACGCTGCTCATAAGCTCCCTGAACGATTGCAAATTTCGGAAATTCCTGCAGGCAGCCCGCTCTGCGATGCGGTGCACGCGGAATGACTCGAGGCACGCCAGGCGAGATTGCAAGCCCAACGCGAATAAACAGTATAAGGGGACGCGTTCTCACGGGTCAATCGCAGACCTCTATTACTCAGTAAAGATAGTTACATTGTAAGTAAGAAGCCGCTATCGTTCCGAGCTTTGAACATGGCAAACGGCACAAAAGACGACGACATCCGCGAAGTGATGGCGGAGGAGTCTCGACGAGGCAAACGGCCGATCAATGCCGAAGCCCGAAAGTTGCAACGGGAACACCAGGAAATGATGCGAAGGATCCTCGAGTTTACGAAAGAGGCTGACGTGGTCGCAGCTATCGACCTGCTTGGGCGCGGCGACGACCCGGACGAACTCGAGAAGATTTTGAAGCTTTGGCGCGCTCTTTCCTCTTCACGGAGGAGATAAACTTCTTGGTCTTGCGCAGTCTTTCGGTTTTTTCTTCTGGAGTGAATTTCGACCACACCGGCTCGAGAATTGCTACCACCTTTTCGACGGCTTCGTCCATGGTTAGGGGCTTTTCCTTGCGTTTCATGAGTTTCATTCTCCGCTGAAAGATGGGAAACGGCAAGAGATTTGCCGTTGCCTCGGACGATCGCGCACATAGACTTCAGTTGCGTCCCTTGTTGGGTTCTTTGGCGCGTTGGGCGGCGGCTTCGGCCATGATTTTTTCAATTTCATCGGGGTTGCGAGGGAGGCGTTCGCTTAGGAATTTGTAGCCGGTTTCGGTGATGAGGATATCGTCTTCGATGCGCACGCCGAGATTTTCTTCGGGGATGTATATTCCGGGCTCGACGGTAATGACCATTCCGGGCGCGAGTGGTTTGCAATACTCGCCGGGGTCATGCACATCGAGCCCGATATCGTGGCCAAGACCGTGGATGAAATACTGGCCCAGTGATTTGCCGTGAAGGTCTTTGCCGTGCGAATTGATGTAGTCGTAGGCAATTTTGTGGACGCTCTTCGAACCTCTCTGGCAATAGTCCATGCCTGGTTTGATCTCTGCGAGAGCGGCATTCTGCGCGCCAAGAACAATTTCATAGATTTCGCGCTGGCGCGGTGTGAATTTGCCGTTCGCAGGAAGCGTGCGCGTGATGTCGGCAGAGTAGCCGGCGTATTGCGCGCCAACGTCGAGGACGACGATGTCGCCATCTTCGATTTTACGCGCGAGCTTGTCGTAGTGCAGCGCGGTGGAATTAGGACCAGCTCCGATGATGGGGGCGTAGCCCTCCGCTTCGGAGCCACCTATGGCGTGGACCTCCACCATTTTGGCGGCGACCTCATACTCGTGGAGGCCGGGACGCATCATTCGCATGGCGGCGAGCTGTGCATCCACCGAAAGCTCGATAGCTTGCGTGAGGAAGGCAATTTCGCCAGGTGACTTGATTTGGCGCAACTCCTCGATGTTCGAGCGAATATCCCTCAGCTTGGCTTGCGGAACCGAAGTGTGAATCCAGTCCACGACCTCTTTTTCGTGTGGATATCCGCCATTCTCTTTTTCGTAGGGGAGGATTGTGTAGATCGTCGGATACAGTTTTGCGAGCTTTTCGAGAGTGGCGCGCATTTCGGGGAAGGGCATCACCGAAGCGAAGCCAGTGCGCGCCTGGATGCCGGGATCGGACGGCGCCATGCGAGGGCCGTTCCATTTTTCCTTGGCGGGATTCTTTGGCGGCAGAAAAAGGATTTCCGATGGACCATCCCACGATGTGGCTGGGGCGGTGCTTCCGCCGCTCCGAGGAGCCGGCATGATGAGCAGGCCGGCTGCTTCTTCGTTGTGGCCGGTGAGGTAATAGAAGTTGTCTTCCTGCGCGAAGATGTAGGTTTGCGCGGATTCTTCGCGGCCGGTGAAGCCCCAGAGGAGGATCGGTGCATCGATCTGTGCGGCGAGTTTGGCGCGGCGCGCGGCGTAGACGCTATTGGCTTCGCGCTCACGGCGTTCCTGAGCGTCGGCGGATGGGGCGCAGGCTGAGAAGGCAGACATCGCAGCGAGAAAGAAGAAGAGGGCACGGCCCTTCGAAGCTCTGGGTAAACGTGCCGTGACCCTACGACAGAAATGCCACTGAGCGGCGATACGCAGTGCAAGACTTTTTTGACAGCCACTCATTCCTTTACCTCACCACCAGTGGGTTTACTGCACCCACAGGGCATGTGGGTGCCCGGCAGAACCAGGGCCGAGAGATTGTAGCGGAAATGCGCGCGGCGCCGAAATGAGGGCTTCTTCTTGCCCCGCTCGCGCAGAGATACCGGCATGTTGTCCAGCGCGTTCGGACTAGACCAGGCTAGGATGTTTTTGTTGCTTCGAAAGTTTGCTGTCCGGCGTGGAGGGTTAGGCCAGCGATGGCGCCTTGGGCGTCTTTGCGAAACGTGAAAGTGATGTCACCAGAGAGTACGAAGAATTGCGTGGGGGATTCGGGGAGGAGTTCGATAGGGTCTGGGCCGAAGGGTTCGGCTGTCACGTAGAGGCTGGGCGATTTCTGCGTGATGGTTAGTTTTCCGACACCGGGGATTTCGTAGGTGCCGGGATATGCGGCGAAGGTGGCGGGGTTGATTTTGATCAGCGCGTGCTCAATCGGCTTGAAATCGGGCCAGCCGTATTCTTTGGCGACCGCGCGGAAGATTTCTTCGGTGAGTTCGCCGCCGCTGTCGGAGTTGGTCATGACGGCGAAGCCTTGGCCGGAATCGGTGTAGGCTTCGATGTTGCAGCGGAAGCCTTCGTTAGCGCCGCCGTGAGAGAAACGCGGTTTTTCGCCGGGAGATTCGAGTCCGAAGCCTAGCCCCGAAGTGCCGAACTGACGAGTAAGCATCTGGCGCGCCATGTCTTGTGAAAGAATTTTTGAAGATTTTCCGGCGTATTCGGCTTGGACTTCCATAGCTACGCGGGCTAAGTCGGAGGGAGTCGTCCAGAGACCTGCGGGAGCCATTTCTGGATAAGTGTGCGCGCCGCCTTTCACCGGATCGCCGTTGGCGCGATAGGGGGTTGCGGCTTCTGACGTGCGATTCTGCGGGAGTGGTTGCTCATAGGTGCTGTGTGTCATGCCTGCCGGGCGGAGAACGAGTTCGCTCATGATTTGCGGGAAGGGTTTTCCTGTGACGTCGGAGAGAAGCGTCTGCAGGACCACGTAGCCGCCGCCGGAATAGCGCCAGAGAGTGCCGGGGACGATGTCAACGCGGATGGGCTCGGAGTTGGCGGGTTTCTCGCCGTTGAAGATCTGCACGACGGTGGGAACGGGTTCGTCGGATGCGTAGCCGGCAAAACCGTGGACCGTGAGGCCGGCACTGTGGCTAAGGATGCGGCGGACGGTGACTTTTTCTTTTACGGTGAAGGCGTTGTCGGGGACTTTCCACGTGCGGAGCTTGACGTTGACGTCTTCATCGAGGCTGAGTTTGCCATCCTGCACGAGGCGAAGAGCAGCCAGCGCCGCGACGGGTTTGCTGATGGAGGCTGCCTGGAAAAGCGTGTTGGGTGTGACGGGTTTCTTGGAAGCGACTTCGGCGAAACCATAAGCGCGAGTCCAAAGGATTTGGCCGTGGTCGAAGAAAGCGACGCTGACGCCCGGTACTTTATGGAAGGCCATGCGGTCGACGATGGTCATCGGCTGGGGTGGCTGGCCTTTGATAATGACAGCAGGCAGAAGGCCGCTTTCAATTCGGGAGATGCGGGCTGCGAGAGCGGCGTCTGTTGCTTGCGCTGGCGAGGATTGTGAATTTGGCTCGAGGACGAAGGAGAGATTGCTGGCGGAGAGCTTGGGCGAAAGCAAGGAGGAGACGGAGGCGGCCGCCCCAAGAAACGCAAACAGGGCGGTCAGTAGGAGCAAAGCTTTCGTGGTCGTCGATCTCGTCGTCGTTGATCTCATAGGGGATCTCATGGGCGCAAATCGTATCACTTTTGAGTACAAGACGATTCGTTTGGTTGGCTGGGCGGCCTGCAAAAAACCGGGCGGTGAAGGCGCTGGTTACTTGCGGAAGAAATCGATGAGGAGTTCAGAGACGCGGGCTGGTTCTTCGTGCTGGAGCCAGTGCGAGGCATTGCGGAAGGTGTAGAGTTCGGCGGAGTCGCAATAGCGGAGGCTGTCGTGGGCCGTTTCGGAGAGGAGGAAGGCGTCGCGCTCGCCCCAGAGGATGCGCGTGGGGACGTGGACCATCGAATTAGGAAATTTGTTGCGATACCGAAAGGCGGCGCGGTACCAGTTGATCATGGCGGTGAGGGCGCCGGGTTGCGACCATGCGGCGCGGTATTGGGAGAGATCTTCGTCGGTGAAAGTGCTGGGACGGCTGGAGCCGGCCAGAGAACGGACGCCGAGGCGGAAGTTGAAAGCAGAGAAGGCGGCCTCAGGAATGAACGGGAGTTGGAAGAAAAACATGTACCAGCTGCGGCGGATTTGGCGAAGGTTGGATTTGAGATAGCGGCGCATGACGCTCGGATGGGGGACATTAAGGATGGCGAGTTTGGCGACACGCTGTGGGTGGAGAAGAGCGACGCTCCACGCTACAGCGGCGCCCCAATCATGGCCGGCGAGGAAGATGCGCTCATGGCCGAGTTGGTCGGCGATGGCGAGGACGTCGGACGTGAGTTCAGAGAGCGCGTAGGAGGCAGTGACACGAGGTTTGCTGCTAGTGTTGTATCCACGTTGATCGGGGACGATCACACGGAAGCCAACGTTAGCGAGCGGCTCGATTTGTCTGTGCCAGGAATACCAGAATTCGGGAAAGCCGTGGAGCAGGACGACCACGGATCCGTCGGACGGGCCGGCGGCGACGGCATGTAGTTCGATCGCACCGTTGTGGAAGGTCAAGTCTTCGAGAGTGATTGGCACGGGGCAGAGTTTACCTTGAAGTGTGGTGGACCTTGCATAGCGGCATAGCGTGAGAGGGCGGGGCCCTTCCGGACTCAGGAAAAACGAGCTTCCCTACAGAGTCTTTTGAGTTGGCTACGTGATGGAAGTGGTTTCGAGGCCGTAAGTCGTGACGTAGTCGGCGGTGGCTGCGATTTCAGAGACGCGTGCTTCTGAATCGCCGTGGGCGACGGCGGTGTGCGGTTCCGAGGCAGCTTCTGGAGGCAGAGCGCCGATAGCCAGATTGCGGCCGGCGCCTTTGGCTTTATAGAGGGAGCGGTCGGCAAGGGCCAGGACCTCTTCATAGCTAACGTCCACGGGAGAATTCATGTTCCACGGGAAGGCGGCCCAGCCGATCGAGACGGTGCGATGCAGAGAAAGCCCTCCTGCGCCCTTAATCTTGAAGGGTTCGCCAGCAACGGCGGAGAGCACGCGTGCGGCGAGCGTGGCAGCTTCCTTGCGTTCGCAAAAACGGGAGACGACCAGGAATTCTTCGCCACCCCAGCGAACCAGTACATCCGAGTAGCGAATGGCGGAACTGATGCGAGCCGTAAGGTCGATGAGCATTTGATCGCCGGCATCGTGGCCGAAGCGGTCGTTGATTTCTTTGAAGTGGTCCGCATCAATGAGATAGAAAATGATGTCGCGATTGCGGCGGCTGCGTGTGGGATCGGGCGCGGAGTAGGCGCGAATGGCTTGGCTGACGTCGCTGCCGATGGTGGCCTGGAAAAAGCGGCGATTGCGGGCGGACGTGAGCGGGTCCGTGAGAGACATTTCTTCAAGTTCTTTGTTGGCTTGGGCAAGAGCTTCGCTGCGTTCGGCGACCGCCTGCTCGAGTCGGATCCGCTCGTTTTGCAGCTTGCGCGTGCGGTAATTCATCAGGGAGTGGAGAGCGAAAAGGCCGAGCAAAACTACGAACCCGCGCGAATACCAGGTCTGCCACCACGCAGGTATCACCGTGAACGAAAATTCCGCAGGGAAACTGAGAGTGCCGCGTGCGGAGCGGCAAGAGACTGTGAATCTGTAGCTGCCCGGAGGAAGCGCGGGGTAGCGTGCCTCACGCTCGGAGGTCTCGTTAGTTTCAGATTCGAGGCCCGCCAAGCGATAGGAGCAGCGAACATTTTCCGGGTCTCGGAAAGTGAGGGCCGCGAATTCCACCCGGAAGGTATTGTCACTGCGCGGGGCTGCGGGATTGCGCTCACCGATACGATCGCGCGAACCGAGGTGAGCGGAAGTAATCACAACGCGGGGCGGAAGCTCCACCCGTTCGTCGGCGGAGATGGGGTTGTACCGCGCGAGGCCGCCGCTAGTTCCAAAGAGAAGGGTGCCGTCCTCTTCCGCGAAAAAGCCGCTGTCGCTCAGGTCGTTCCAGATGAGTCCATCGGCGCGTGTGAAGCGAAGAGTGTTGCCCTTGCGCAGAAATTCGGTGAGGCCAAAGGCGCCGCCAGCCCAGATATTTCCGTCGTGATCGGCTCCGACCATGTAAACGTCAAGGGAAGGCAGCCCGTCGGCCACGCCAAAATTAGTGACTTGTGGTTTTCCGTCTACCAGGCGCAGACAACTGAGACCAAGTGCATCCGCGTAGCGAAACCAGACTTCCTCGCCACTCACGGCGGCAGCTTCCACAACTTCTTCCTGCAACAGGCCGTTGGCGGTCGTGAAGTGCTGCCAATGCTTGCCGTCAAAGCGGGAAATACCGCCCCTGCCGACGGCCCACAGGACGCCGTCGCGGCCGGAAGCGAAACGGCCGATTCCCTGGTGGATCTCCGGAGGCAAAGGCACATCCGTGAATTGAAAGGGCCGCTGCGACGGACGCGTCGCTTTAAGGTACTCAGCGTTGGCAATCCAGATGCGACCGTCCGGACCTACGTGAATGCCCGTGGGAAGGGGCTCGGGAGTTGAAACTTTTTCCGGCGTTAGAGATTCGGGATCGAAACGTGTGAGGCCGCCAGGATAGCAGAGGACCCATACGGCACCATCGGGCGCAAGGATCATTTCGCGGGCCAGAGAACCGTTCAGGCCGTCCTTCGATTTCCAGATTCGCCAGTGACCAGCTTGGGGATCCCACATGGCGACGCCATTGTTGGTGCCAAGCCAAAGGCGCTTGTGTTTGTCGCGCAATACGGACCAAACGACGTTGTCGGGGAGACCTTCCGCTTGCGTCCAGCTGGACCAGGTTTTCCGGCCGATCCATCGCTGGATGCCTGCTCCTCCGAGACCAATCCAATAGGCGCCCTCGCGGTCCTCAGTGATAGCAAAGGTAGCGTTGACGGCCATGCCGCGGCTTTGATCGATGACTTCCCACTGCCCGGAGATGCGGCGATAGAGTCCCGCGACCGTGGGAATCATCAGATTGCCCGAAAGGTCCAGAGCAGGTGAGCCATAATCGTTGGCGGGAGGAAGATCGGGGAGTTCGGAGACGAAGTGTGTCGCCCCCGGATTGAGGCGGTAGAGATGGGCCGCCGTGCGCACCCACAGGATTTTCTCGAAATCCTGGAGAATGCTGATCACTTTTTCATGAGGAAGGCCGCTTTGCGCGGGGAACATGTGGACGCGATCCTGCGAATCCAGCCAGCCGACGCGGTGGCCGGAGGCAAACCAAATTCGGCCTTCGGAAGTGATGTTGACCGACTCCGCTTCCAGGCTGGGCAAGCCGTCGGCAACGGACCAGAGGCGGAAATCATTTGGACGGTCCGGGTCCACCCGAAGCAGGCCGCCTTCCGTGGCGAGATAGACTATGCCCCAAGGATCGAGGGCCAGGGCAGAAGGCTGCCGGAAAGAATTATAGACCTTGGCGAGCGGCAATTGGTGAAGGGCGCCACCCTCCATGTAAGAGATGCCGCGCGAAGTGACGATCCAGATTCGGCCTGTGGGAGCGAGTACGAGCTGGTTTACATTGGTGCTGGGAAGGCCCTGCTCGATGCCATAGCGCACAACGCGATTGCCGTCGAAGCGAAGCAAGCCGTCCGGCGTACCGATCCAGATGAAGCCGTCCAGGTCTTGCAGGATGCAAGACGGGGTCAAAGAGCTCAGGCCGAAGTCTTCGCTGAAGCGCTGAAAAACATAGTGCGGTCTGTGGGGCAATGAAAGCGCAGGCGTCTCGGTGGCCACTGCCTGAGTGGCAAGGGGACCGAGTACCAGAACCATCATGACAGCCAGGAAAAAGGCGGAGGAAGTTTTGCCCCGCATGAATACTCCAAGTGACGTAGCCCAAATAGTTTAGCGTGCGAGTAGACGGGACGGTGGAAGTGGTCCCAAAACGATAATGGCAAATTGTGGGGATTTAGAGGGGCTGGGGAAACGGCCGAGCCTCTATTGAATTGCTGCGTTGGCTCAGAGTTCCCGGCGGTCCGCCTACATTCGCGGGCAAGGCGAAAGTCGATCCTGCGACCATCCACGGAGGGTTTATGGCCTCTACCCGCAACCTCATCTTGGTGTCGAATGAGCGCCGGTCAGTTGATTCAAGGTTATTGCCTTGCCGTCACTTCACCAGGCGCTTGTGGATGAACTGTCCGAACAGGCTCTTACGTTTCTCAAAAATCGAGGCGCAGCGCGAGTTGTCCCGTACGATTGCCGCCGGCGCCTTGGGGCAGCGCCGATTGCAAGACTCCAAACGTATTGGGGTTGCTGATGTTTGTCGCCGGTGACGCAAAATTGGTGCGGTTCAGTATATTGGTGAATGTACCCTCGAGCCGCAAATGAAAGCGCTCCCCGAACTGGAATTGCTTGGCTAAACCGGCATCGACATCGAGCATCCCGGGACCCTGCAAGATTCCCAATCCGCAGTTCCCCAGGCGCCCAGCGCCGACGGGCGTTGATGCAAAGGCATTGATGTTAAAGAAGTGCGAGGAGGTCTGGCCTGAGGCCAGGGGGTTTCCCACACAGTCTGGACGAAGAGACGCCCCCGTTCGATTGGCAATATCGGTGTTGGATTGGTCGTTAATTTGTGTCGGGTCGTTGGAGTTAGGACCTGTCGGATTGATAGTAGGAGTCAGCCATTGACCGCTTTGGATCGTCGTTACGGTACTCAGATTCCATCCGCCAAGAGCGGCATTCAGGAAGCCCGACTTGATCCACCGGCGGCCCGCTCCAAACGGCAGTTGGTAGGTGCCCGTCAATAGAAAACGGTTGCGTGGTGTCGCCACCACGTTGCCGCGGTTGTCTCGCAGATCGAAGCGGTTGGCGACTTCGGCTGCGTAGGATTCCTCTCCCGAGAAAACTGTGGGAGCATCACTTCCTTGCGCGTCGCTGATATTTTTCGCCCAAGTGTATCTTCCTTGGAACGACAAGCCTCGAGAGAATTGCTGAACTACTTCCACCTGTAGCGCCTGGTAATTTGAATTGCCCGCGTTCTCGGCGGACATCAACAGGAACCAATTGGGGTAAGGCGTTTCGCTGGATGAATATGGAGTCGTGCTCGGAGCAACTTGGTTCAAATCTACGGTTACCGGCAGACGATACGAGTTCATGCCGACGTAGCTGATTCGAGCCACTGTATTCGAAGTAACTTGCCGCTCTATGGTTAGATTCCATTGCGCGGCTTGTGGATCGCGGAAGTTCGGATCATTGGCCTGTTCCAGGCTGCCTCCGCCATATGTGATGGTTTGCACGGCAGGAGACGTTTGCGGGAACTGAAATTGCGGTGGTTGCAATGCACCGTTGCCATTGAATACGGCATTCACGTTCGTAATCAAAGCCGAAAGCGGATTGCCTGCATTATTGAAAGAGAGCGGGCCCATAGTGGTCATCGTGAAAATACCGAAACCGGCGCGAATCACGGTCTTGTTGTTGTTGAAAGGCCGATAGGCCACGCTGACTCGCGGGTCAAAATCATGCAAATAGAGCCTCCTCAAGCCTTGGGTTACGCCTGCCTGGCTGGCCGTTTCCACATTGGAACAAGGCAGGGCCATATTTCTCTGTGGAAGTGAGCACGCATTGAAGGATTGCAGAAATCCGTTGTAGACAGGTTGCAGTGACGGATTTTTCGCCAGCGTCTGGAACAGCGCGTTCGGAACAAGGACACTGTTGGTTTTAGGATCGAAGCTGCCTAAATCGCCGATCCCTTCGGTGAAGGGCGGCAGCAACTCCCAGCGCAGCCCGAAATTTACAGTCAGGTGACTATTCACCTGCCAAGCGTCCTGCCCATATAGGCCGTACTGGATTGTGCTCGCGTCAACCTGAGGACTGGTGATCGCGAAGAACGATTGTTGCGGCAAGCCCAGAAGCAAGTCGCCGAAAGAGTAGTTTGTGAAGAGGCCCGGACTGAAGGTGAAGTCGCCATAGTCGTCAGAGGGCTGGAAAAACATGAGTGCGTTGTAACGTACCCTGCGAATATCCACGCCAAAACGCAGCGTATGGTTATGCGCGATAACGGTGAAATTATCGGTGAACTGGGTGTTCTGGGAAATCGTCGTTCCCGTCCTATCCTGGCCGATGGAGGAGAAGGTTCCGTCGCTGAAGGTGAAAGTCGGGAAAGCGGCGCCGGCTGGATGCTGCGAGATGTCTATCCCTTGCAGGCCGAGTTGGTCGATTGCGGAACTTCCCTGAATCGGAAAGCTGTCATTCTCATTGAAGTTCGTAAATCCGAAGCGAAATTCGTTCAGCAACTTCGGCCGCATCGCGTAGTTGTAGGAAATCAGTAGGCTGCGATTCTGGTCTCGCGCCACTACGTTTGGCAGAAACTGATTTGCCGGCAGTCCGCTCCCACCCAGATTGGTGAACGTGTCTTTCCAGCTAAAACGAGCGTAGACCTGCTGCTTCGGTGTAATCGTTTGATCGACGCGAAGGTCCCAGCCATTCGTGCTCGAAGGAATGGGCACCAGAGTCTGATAGTTATAGGAAGGGTTGGCCAAGCCCAGGTTCGCGTTCGGCAGTGGATAGTAGTTCGACAGTGCCTGGGCAACTGGATTGACGCAGTCTTTTGGATCGCTACACGCACTTCCGCTCGGAATGGTGTTGTTCGGATAAGGCTGCCCGGTAAAAGGATCTAAAAGAGGACTCCCGTGTGCAGCCACAAGTGCGCCCAGGTTGCCGTCTCTCTCTGCCTGCGTGGGAACTAGAAGTTGTTCTGGAGAAGAAACATTCTTGCGGTTTCCCTCGTAAGCAAAGAAGAAAAAAGTCTTGTCCTTTCCGGTGTACAGTTTGGGAATGCTGACGGGTCCGGCGAAGCTGCCTCCGAACGTGTTGAAATTTTTAGGGGCTTGGGTCGGGAAGTTAAGAATTCTGGCATCCAGAACAGCATTCTGGTAGTACTCAAAAAGGCTGCCGTGCCATTGGTTCGTTCCACTTTTTGTGACGAAGGTTACGTCGCCGATCTGCGCAAATTCTGCGTTGTTGTTGAACGCAGTGACCTTCATCTCCGCGACCCCCTCGGCAGAAGGGTAGCTATCCTGCAGAGCGCCGTTCTGGCGCACATTGGCCGTCGAGATTCCATCCACGGAGTAACCCACCATGGCCGAAGAAGCGCCGCCCACGGCGATATTTCCCTGTGTATCCTTCACTACGTCGGGGGAAACAGCTAAGGCCGCCAACGGACTGGTGGATACTGCTCGCGAATTCAAAGGCAATTGCGTAATATCGCTATTCAGCTTGGAATCCGTAAGTGTGGCGTTTTCGGTGTTCACAAGTTCAGCGACCCCGCTCACTTCCACAACCTGGCTCTGAGACGCCAAAGCCAGCTTCACATCCAGCCGCAAGTCCTGCCTCGCTGACAATTCCACTCTTTCGATAATTGCTTTGGCGAAACCTTCCTTGTTTGCTGCCAGGCTGTAGCGACCCGGCTTGATGTTTTCAAATGCAAAATTTCCGTGATCGTCGCTAGTTGCCTCGAAATCGGAATTCTCATCGATACTGTGCAAGCTGATTTGTACCTGCGGGATGGATGAGCCGCTCTGGTCTAGAGTCGTGCCACGAATGGTGCCAAAAGTAGACTGTGCATGAGCAACGTCGACGCCAAATCCCATTAGAATGAATAAACCGAATACGACGCTACGTGAAATCTTTCTGTTCAGCATAGGACACCTCCCGGCTTCACTTGTGAGTGGTTAACGTGGTTTCAACTTAGATGGAGGGGCCTAAGTAATTCGCGGGAAGTTCGTAAGGAATATGTTATTCCCATCACTGAACTTTCAATCGCATGAATCAAAATTTCCGCTCAATGAAAAGCGGCTCGGAGCCCGGCTCACCGCTGGAATTCAGAAACCCGCGTGCCAGGGATGGCGTGCAGTAGTTTTCTCGTCTGGCTGCGAGCTGTTGCAGTGGCAACGTTACCTTCGACGGTTAGCGGCGTGAAGAACTGCGATTGCGGGTTCCAGGAATAATATTCGTACATCGTACGAAATATGTGTACACTGTCCGGGTGAAAAGGTTATCGAAACGAGCTAACGATCGCTTGAAGCGCCAACGGCTTAACGTGCCGTCCACTTGGGATGCGATTGTTCAGGAGGGAGACGACTCTGGTTTGACGCGAGAAAGAATCGTGGCCGCCGGCATCGCCATTGCGGACAAAGACGGCTTGGCGAAAGTATCCGTCCGAAGAATCGCTGCTCAGCTGGATTCGAGCCCGATGTCGCTCTACCACTATGTTCCGAGCAAACGCGATCTCTTGAATTTGATGTTGGATGCGGCAAATGCAGACTTCGAGTGGCCCGCAAAAGCGATCACCGACTGGCGAGGCGTCCTGTGTCACTTCGCGTGGGAGAGCCGCCGCTGTCTGAAGAAGCATCCGTGGGTAAACCAGCTGCACGCAGCTGATCCCGAATATGGCCCGGAAAGTATCCGCATTCTCGAATGGCTTCTAACTCGCCTTGCAAATGTTGGACTGGACGTGAGCGCCGCCATTCAGGTTATCCGAGTTTTGTACGTGTTCGTGAATGGTTTCGTTGCTGCCGAGGGTTCGGGATCATCTGTTCGCAAGAGTGACGGACGACGGCCGTCGGTGAACCAGCCAACTTTCGCGAATGCGATTCTCGCTACCGGAAATTATCCCAACGTGGCGCGATTTATCGAGATGACCGCGGAAATTCCCGATGATCAAGGCTTCGAGCGCGCTCTCAACCTCATCCTGAACGGCGTCGCCGCCGAGATTCATCTCCACACGCGAAGCCAAGCGGCCAAGCAAGGGAAGGGCGCGTGAACGCCATGAATACGAGGCCGTGGACTTTGATAGGAATGAGATGTTTCCAATTCACTTCTTCGTGTGAGGGCCTATGAGCAAAACTACCCGCAGAAAATTTGTGAAAGTGGCAGCTACTGGTTTCGCCGCTTCCATTTTGGAGATTCCATCCGTGAAAGCCACTCCTCTGAATCTGCCGGTCGGGCTGCAACTCTACACCGTCGGCCAAGAAATGGATAACGATCCCGCTGGAATATTGAAGGCAGTGGCGGCAACCGGTTACAAACAAGTGGAGCTTTCGCCACTTGCCAAAACCCCGGCGAAAGATTTGAAAAAGATGCTCGATGACGCGGGCCTGAAAAATCCTTCGGGACACTACATGCTTCCTGATTTGATGAGCAATCTTCAGGAGAAGATTGATTTTGCGCATCAGTTCGAGCAGGAGTTTATGGTTGTCACCGTGCCCTGGGTTGCCGATCCTTCGCGCTTCAAGCCCGATCCGCAGGCGGGCCAGTTCGGAGTTTTTATTGCGATCATCAATGGGCTTACGCTGGACGACTGGAAGTGGAATGCCGAGCAGTTCAACAAAGTTGGGGAGCAGATCAAGAAAGCCGGGCTGCAGCTCGCGTATCACAACCACAACTTTGAGTGGAAGCCGTTCGGTGGCGTGACCGGTTACGATGAATTTCTGCGGTTGACCGATGCGGCGTTGGTCAAATTCGAGCTGGACTGCGGTTGGGCGACTGTCGCGGGCCAGGATCCGGTTGCTTACCTGACGAAATATCCGGAGCGCTACAATTTGCTGCACATTAAAGACTTCCGAAAGGGATTTACACCGCGGACGACATTGATGGGCAAGGATCCCGGTGCGCCGGTACCAACCGAACTGGGTCGAGGCGCGATCGAATATAGCAGAATTTTCGCTGCCGCTAAGAAAGCGCCGATTCGTGCGCTATTCGTCGAACAAGAGCCGCCTTTCACGGAGATGCCGGCTCTGGAAGCGATCAAAGTGGATTACGCGTACATGAAGAATCTGAAGTCGTGAGGCTTGGGAGAAACCGAATGTTTAATCGTTGCTTCGATGCTGTTGTTGTCTTGCTTCTGTTTGCGTCGATGAGTTCTGGGCAGGCCGACCAGGCTGCCAGTGCCGAAAAACAGAAGACCGCGAATGGGCAAGAGAAAGGCACTCCGCAGAAGGACAATGCGGGCGATGCGCTTGCCGCGATAATGGGCGGCGCACATATCGATAAAGAAGCGGCAGAACGCGGGCGGAAGGTGTTCGTGCCTGCGTGCGGGTTTTGCCACGGCAATGACGCTCACGGAAAGACCGGGCCTGATCTCGTGCGGTCGGCTTTGGTGCTTCACGACGACAAAGGGAGCGTGATTGGTACTGTTATCCAAAATGGGCGGCCTGAGCGGGGAATGCCTGCTTTCTCGTCGCTTTCCGCCGAGCAGATTGCCGACATCTCAGTCTTTTTGCATTCGCTAGCTGCTGACGTCAAGAATCGATTTGCCTACAAGATCGGCGATGTGATTACCGGTGACGCGCAGAAGGGCGCGGCGTTCTTCAATGGCGACGGGCATTGCGGCAGCTGCCACTCTGCCACAGGTGATCTCGCGCACGTAGCCACCAAGTACGAACCGGTCGAGTTGCAGCGGCGGATGTTGTATCCCGCGCCAAATATGATTGATGTGTTTCTCGGACGAGCCGTGGCACCCCCTCCACCCACCAAAGTGACTGTGCAGATGGCTTCCGGCGAGCGGGTTTCCGGAACGCTTGACCATCTGGATGAATTTACGGTGACCATGCACGATTCTGCCGGCTCGTACCGCTCCTTCTCCCGCGAGAGCGTAACCGTTGATGTGCAGGATCCTAGGACCGCGCATGAAGCGTTGCTGCCGAAATACACCGATCAAGAAATGCACGATCTTTTGGCGTATCTGGAGACATTGAAATGAGAGTCTGGACCCTCACGTTCGTGTTATTCCTGGCGCCCGTCGTTCTTTTTGGGCAGGCACTGACTCCCCAGACGATCCTGAACCCGGGGACTGATACTTGGCCAACGTACAACGGGGATTATTCGGGGCGGCGCCACAGCTCGCTAGATCAGATCAACGCATCGAATGTGGCTTCCCTGACGTCGGCCTGGATGTATCGCGCCAGCAATTACGGCGCGTCCGGGTTCGGTTCGATGATCAAGTCGACGCCGATTGAAGTGAATGGCGTGCTTTACTTCACTATGCCGGATAACGTTTGGGCCGTTGATGCGCGCAACGGGCGGGAAATCTGGCATTACAAGTATCCGCCGAACGAAGGCGGACACATCGGCCAGCGTGGCGTGGCCATGCTCGGCGATTCGATTTATACCGAAACACCGGATTGCAACCTCATTTCGTTGAATGCCAAGGACGGCAAGGAGCGCTGGCGAAAGCAGATCGCGGACGTAAAGCTCGAGTATTTCTGCACGATGTCGCCGCTCGTGGTCGGCAATCACATTCTCACCGGTGTGGGCGGCGATTCGCTCGATAATCCCGGTTTTTTGGAATCACGCGACCCGGAAACCGGTGAGGTCCAATGGCATTGGAACACGGAACCCAGCGCCGGCGAGCCTGGCTTCGAGAGCTGGCCCGACGCGGAAGCTCGAGCCCATGGCGGCGGCATGACCTGGATGACCGGCACTTACGATCCGGACCTGCGCCTTACCTACTGGGGAATCGGCAATCCCAATCCTGTGCACGCTGGCGAAGGGCGGAAGGGGGACAATCTGTGGACATGCTCGATCGTTGCGTTGAACATCGACACTGGAAAATTGGTATGGGGTTATCAGGTGTCGCCGCATGATACGCACGACTGGGACGCTACACAGACTCCCATTTTGTTTGATGCGGAGTTCAAGGGTAAGAAGCGCAAACTGTTGGCGCAGGCGAGCCGGAATGGATTTTTCTTTGTGTTGGACCGAACCAACGGCGAGCACCTCCTGACCGCGCCCTTCATTAATACCAATTGGACTTTGGGGATCAACGCCAAGGGCCAACCTATTCCCAATCCGAAGAAAGAACCTTCGCGAGATGGTACGCTCGTCTCGCCCAGTTCGAATGGCGCGTCGAATTGGTTTGCTCCCAGCTTCAATCCGGCGGCCGGTCTTTTCTACGTAGTAGCGTCGCAGAGTTACAGCGTCTTTTACTTGACTGCAGAAGGAAAAGCCGAAGGCTTCGCCGGGCGCGATGATTTTTTGAATTTTCCCGGGACCATCAAGGCAATCGACTACAAAACAGGGAAAACACGTTGGACGCATGACCTGGGCGGCATGGGGAGTGGCCTGCTGACCACGGCGGGGAATTTACTCTTCGCCGGCGACAACTCTGGCCATATCCTGGCCATTGACTCTACGACCGGCAAGACGCTTTGGCACACCACCGTGGCAGGCAATCAGGCAAACGGCGCGATCACTTACGAACTCGACGGCAGACAGTACGTGGTTGTTGGAGCGGGTGACTCCCTCTATGCGTTCGCTCTTGGCGCCAGCCACTGAAGCTACTGCCAGACGCGCATTTTTGAGCAGGCTATATCGTAGTTGTCCATCCCCGAGCGTAGATACGGCAACGATCGTACGCCCCACGGATCCGGCCCACTTCCCACTGATTGTGGAGACAACGTGTCTGAAAGCTGCCGGTTGTCGTCGTTTGCCGTCTAGATGTCCTGCTTTGACGCTTTACCCAAAGGCGTGGAAATGGGACGATGCGTGCAATTGGCCCCAGGAGAGAGCTGACATGTACGTCTATTTGCTGATGGCTTCGTTGTTTTTCGGTCCCGACGGAGGAGCGAGGCCGCAGGCAGCACCGGTAAGTGTAAAAGTGCGGGTCTTGCTGGTTGACAAGGATTTGAATCAGAAGCCAGTTCCTTTTTACATCATCCGACTTCGGGATACGGAGAGTTCCGACGCTCCTACTGAGCTAAAGACCGATCTGGAGGGCAAAGCAGAGAAACAGCTCGCACCCGGTCACTATTCGATCTCTACACCCAAACCGGTGGAACTGGGCGGCAAGCGCTATACATGGAATCTGGAAATTCAAATCACTGGTACCGAGCAGCGCGTGGACCTCACCAACGATAATGCCAAAATAGAAGATGCGGCTCCCAGCGCCTCCTCTCCCGGAGAGAATAGAGCTTCGTCCGGCGCCGCCAATGGAGAGTTGACGGCGCTCTTCGACAAACTAAAAAACTCAGTCGTGGCCATTCATTCTGAATCGCGCAATGGGTCGGGTTTCCTCGTAGATTCCACCGGGCTCGTTGTGACCAACAACCACGTAGTGAATTCTTCCACCTACCTGGCCGTGCAATTCGACGATAAACGCAAGGTTCCGGCGCGGCTGATCGCGTCGAACGCGGACAAGGACGTCGCAGTGCTTTGGTTTGACCCGACTGCGTTTCGAGAAGGCGTTGTGGCGCCGCTGCTGGTGAACGACACTGCTTCGCACTTGGTCGTCGGCCAGCGCGTTTTTACGATTGGCAATCCGCTCGGTCGCGAAAAAGCGCTGACCACCGGAGTAGTAAGCAAAATTGAAAAAGACTCAATAAATAGCGATATCAACATCAACCCCGGAAACTCCGGAGGCCCATTATTTACCTACGATGGGCGAGTCGCAGGAATCACCACGGCCGAGTTGCGAAATCTGGCTTCCATTGTGCCCGTGGAAATCGTCCGGCCGGTGGTCGAGCAGGCCCGCAAGGATATCGTAGGAGCAACTCCGCCGGCGCCGGTTTTGCTTCCCGTGGAACCCACGGACTTTTTTCCCCCTGACGCGCTCCGTGAAGTTCTAAAGCAAGAGAGGATCGACACGAAACCCTACTCACTCGACGCCGGAGAGTTTCATGTATGGTTCATGACGCCCCCAACGAGCTATTTCCTGCGCCATGAAGAGGAGATGGCGGCGGCGCGCAAAGCGGCAAAGCGCTCCGGTGGCGACGCTGCAATGACGAAGCCGCCGTCGAGCGCTTTGGAAGATGCGCAGGACTACCGCCCCGTGCTGATGGTGCGGGTTCGACCAAAGTATGGAGTGCTTTTTAAAGTTCGTTTCAAGAATGGATTCGTGCGCATGCGGCTCCTTTGCGGTGGCCAGGAGGTGACCCCGATCATGCCTGGGCGAGCCGAATTCGATTTGGTTGATCAGCGCGGGCGAAAGGTGGACACGACGTATCAAGGAGTGTACGAGTACCCGGCCGATGCCGTAGCACCAACCTGCGGAAATATGGCCTTGGAGATTTACTCCGAGAAAGATCCCAACACGCCGGTAAGCAGACCGATTGATGCAGCGACCGTTGAACGCGTGTGGGCGGATTTTGACGCGTTCCGGCGAGCACATCCGGCGCCGGCGCCCGCCGCCAAACCTTAGATTCCCTAGGGCCGCGCCGGCGAGGCGTCGCCGGAATTCAGAAGCCGGTAAAGGCGGAGACAGCGACCTGTGTTTTTCTGGTGCAACGGCTAGTTGGTTCGGGCTGCGTTAGAAGAAAAACTTTGCTCCTAATTGAACAAGGCGCGGCGAAGCGGCGCTGACGACATCGCCAAACGTTGAGCTGTCAATGTTTCCGTCGACGGCTTGTGGCCCGAAGAACTGCGCGTGGTTGAAGGCATTGAACGCTTCGACCCTGAATTGCAGGGACTTTGCTTCCGTCAAACGCACATTTTTGAGAAGAGCTATGTCGTAGTTGTCCATTCCCGGACCGTAGAAGAAGCGACGGCGTGCGGTGCCGGGAGTCCCCAAGGCGTTTTCGGGGAATTGCGCGGCGTTGAAGTACGCGCGGCCATTGCGGGGATTGCCATTCAGGTTGAGTGGGCCTCCCAGATAATCGGGTTCATCCACGCCAAAGTTGTTAATGCCGTTCGGTTCTGCGCCAAGCAGGGAATTGTCGCCGAAGTTGACCAGCGTCACCGGAAGCCCCGAGCTGAATCGCGTGATCCCTGATAGCTCCCAGCCTTGCGTCCAGCGATTTGTTGCATGCATTAGGCGTTCGAAAGGGAGTTGGTAGCTGTAGCTCACGACGAAGTTGTGCTTCACATCAAAAGAGGACAGCGCCCTGCTGAGCGAAGGATTCAGCGGATTGACGGCTTCTCCCAAATTCGAAGACTGATCCAGGGATTTGCTGAAGGTGTATCCGGCCAGAATGGTTAAACTCCGACCCGTATGTCGCAAGGTGGCCTGCAACGAGTTGTAATTGGAATTTCCGATCGTGGCTTGGTTGGCGTTGCTACCGAAGTTCGGTCCCAAAGGGCCACGCGTGCCGTGCCGGACCCCTCCTGTGGCTGTCGTGTATGTGGTGTCCTCGCCAAATGGGCCGCACGGGACTTGTCCTGGCGCGAGATTGGCCGGATTGCTCAAGAACAAACACAGCGCGGGATCGCCGGGGTTGGATTCCTCAAGTACCAAAAGCCGGTGCCCCTGGTCGCCTACGTAATTCAAGCTGAGCACTGTGTTTGCGCCAAACCCACGCTCGATCGACAGCATGTATTCCTCGGTATACGGAATACGATTGCTCGGAAGATAATTGGGAAGCCCGGAGATAGGCTCGAACTGCGAAAAGTCCGTGGTCGTATCGGAATGCTGCGCGCTGGCGCCTAGCGGTGCGAGCTGGAGCGGGAACGCCTGGCCGAGATCCTGGCCCGTCGCCAATGTTACGAAGGGATTGGCAAACTGCGGCGGAGCAGGGCTCGTGTAAGTCGAACCGTAAGGCGCATTGGCGCTCATGACGCCAATCGAGAGCGCTTCAATCGCAGTGTAGAAGATTCCGTAACTGGCGCGGATGCTCGTCTTACCAGGCGCGCCAAGAATTTTGGCAAGCAGGCCGTCTCCTGAAGAGCTGGGCGAGTAAGCCAAGCCGACCCGCGGAGCAAAATCGCGATTACCCGGAGGCGCCAATGTGCGTGAGACTCCTGGATCGCCAGGATAAACAATGCCTGCCGGTGCATTCGGGAAAACCACAGACTGCTCATTTGGAATGAACGCCGCGATCTGGTTGTACTTCTCGTACCACGGTTCAATGCGGTCCCAGCGCAAACCATAGTTGAGCGTGAGCTTGCGCGTCAATCGCCAGCTGTCTTGCGCGAAGAGACCGAGATATTTGTTGCGGCCGTAAAAAGCTTGCAGTTGGCTCTGGTTGTACTGGCTAGGCGCCCCCAAAAGAAAGTCCGCGAAATCGGAGCCGGTTTCCGTTCCAAAGAAAAGAAAGCTGCCATTGAATTGAGCGATAGCGTTGACATTAACCTGATCGTAGTGAAATTCACCGCCCGCCTTGATCGTGTGTCTTCCAATCACCTTGGAAAAATTGTCGAGCCATTGATAGGTATTCCCAATCTGGTTCAATTCATTCGTGTTCGTTCCAATCGTGAAGCTGTTGAAGGCGACACTCTCGACTCCCTCGGTTTTTGGGGACAGTGGCAGAATTCCAGTAAACTCTTGCGAAGCCAGGCTCACACCCAGGCCGCCTATCGGCTTTCCCAAGTCCACTGCGTTGCGCAGATAGCTGAAGTGAAACTCGTTCACAGCCGTCGGACTCATTGTTTTCGTATCGCCGAGGCTGATCAACTGGGTGCGGCCCGAATAGTTCGCGTTGAAGCCGGGAACGTTTGCTCCGCCTTGTGCGACGGGATAAGGATTGTTTTGCGACCAATCATCGAGAAAATGGTAAGCGGAGAGCAAACCCCATCTCGTGTTCGCATCGGCCCGATAGGCGCCTTTGTCGTCGCGCAGAGTCTGGTTGAATGCCGACGTGGAAAATGTGCCGTTCGAGTTGGTTGGCGAAGGAATGTATTGCAGCAGATCTTGTGCTGGAGTGGACCAAGCAGTTTGCGGAATCACCGCTCCCGGGAAAACGCAGGGATTGGGGCCGCTGCTTGCGCATCCTGGCGTGAAGTAATTTTCGCCGGCCTCGACTGTGTAGCCCAGTTTTTGCGAAAGGATGCTAGCAAAGCCCGCTCCGCTCACGGTAGTCGGCACCGTGTTTCCGTTTGCATCGGTCGTTACGAACGAACTGGCTAGATCAGATAGATTTCCTGTCCGGTCCTGCGATGAGGGCACCGGAATTTGGCCGGAATCGACGCCTTGGGTCGAACGAGTTCCCTGATAGTCGCCGAAGTAGAAAATCTTGTCTTTGCGAATCGGACCGCCGAAGGTGCCACCGAACTGGTTTTGATCGAAGGTCCCGCGTGTAGGAGAAAAGTAATTGCGCGCATCAAGATTCGTATTGCGGAGGAATTCAAAACCGTCGCCGTGAAATGCGTTAGCGCCGGATTTCGTGACGACGTTGATCTGGCCGCCGCTGAATTCGCCGTACTCGGCGTCAAAGTTGTTCGTCAGGATGCGAAACTCGGCGATGGAATCGAGATTGGGAATCACGGATGCGCCGTTGTTCACATCCTCCTCGACGTCGCTTCCGTTCACAATGAAACTGTTTGCAAATTCGCGCTGCCCGTTGATCGAAATCGTACCGGGATTCAGATCGCCGGATGGAGATAGTACGCTCGCGCCCACATCTTGTACGGTATCGCCCGTGATGGAGGTAACGGGAACAACCCCTGGCTGAAGAGCCAGCAGATCGGTAAAGCTACGGCCGTTCAGAGGCACGCTTGTAATTTGAGTGCCGGAAATCACCTCGCCATTTTGCGTGCTCGATGTGTCGACCTGCACCTGGTTCTCGACGACGGTAACGGCATCCGATGCGCTCCCTACCGCCAGAACTGCGTCGATCGTCAACGCGCTGTTCGCGTCGATCACAATCCCCGTGCGCCGGTATGGCCGGAATGCCGTGCTCGTGACTCCAATTTCGTAATGACCGATCGAAAGGTTCGGGAACGAATAGAAGCCCTTGTCATCCGTCGCGGTAGCTAAACGGATTCCAGTGTCACTGTTCGTCGCCGTAACGGTGGCTTTGACAACGACCGCGCCGCTCGAATCCGTCACCGTGCCCGAGATGCTTCCCCCCACGCCAGCCCAGGCGTCGATGGCCAGGAATAGAACGAAGGAAAGAAATAGCCACAACGCCAGGCGTCCGGAGCACCTCAATATCTGGAGAGAAAAATCCACTGAGTAATTCCGCGTGGTGCCGCGCATTCCGATATTCCCCTTGTGAAACCCATCTCTGGCTTTCCCTAGTTGCCACGCAGGTCGCCTGGCGGGTTAGTCTTCTGGAGCTAGTTCTTATCCATTTCGGCTCTATCTGTCCCTCCGAGGACCTGAAAACAATCGCAAGACTTCATTCCAGGCGGATGACAGAACGTCTGTTACTGCAAATCATTTGCAACTGAAATATACGACAAGATTAGTCCTACTTCAACCGAAAATCATTCAATGGCGGAAATCGGGGGTTGAACAGGCGTCTATGGGAGGCGAAGTGTAGAAAAAAGGCCTGCTTAAACTAGAAGTGGACAAGAGCGGTTAATATAGCTAGTGATGCTTTAGCTCGACGTCGTTGGTGAAAAACCATGCCAAGGTAACCGGAACAAAATTCGGGCGCGCGCATTCTCAGGTTAGCCGGCTCGGCTGAACCGGAGCACGACTCCGGTGCTAAACCGAAAATTATTCTGACGATTATTAATGCCGTCGGGGAATTTCGTCATGAAGTATTCAGCTTGCACGGGACGAAAGGAGATGTGCTTGGATACCTTGACGTCCAAGCCGCCACCAGCCGCCATTGCGAAGGCGTTAGTGGTCCCGGGATGCCCAATTCCAGACGTTGCTACGATGCCTCCGAATAGGACCTGAGTGAACGGAATGATTTTGGCGCGTCGGAGGTTGATGCGCGGGCCGAACATATACGAAAACGCTCCGGCAAGGAGCGATCCCTTTGTAACCGCGTAACCGTCCAAGTCTCCGACAGCGCCCAGCCAATTGTTCGCGTTATATTCGAGCTGGCCACCCCCACCGCTGGAGTTATAGGATGAAGAAGGTGGGAAGCCTGAAACGTTAGCGTTCACATTGAAGCGTACATAGTCATATCCTCCGTAGGCTTCAAGTTTCGAGGTTTGATCCTGCGCCTTCGCCGGGAGGATGAAGCCAATTACCGCAAGCAGTAGAACAACCGCAGATGATTTTCTCACCTTGGATGCCCCCTCGTCGTCGAAAATATATGACCCTGTTGACCGATCTTAGGAACCTAGCTAACTATCGGGTTTGAATCTCTCAGAAGGTAGCTAGTTGCCTCCTTCCTTCCTCCGGCATCACTCTTTCACTGAAGAATCGCCTTACCCCAGCGGGGCCCAGGGCATTGTTGGAAATGAAAGTTATGGTTCCGGGTGTGTTGCCCTCAAAGCGGAAGTCGAGGCGTTTCGGGAACCTAAAAGCCGGGGGCACCGGTGGCTGCAGGGCGCATTTCAGGAGCATTAACGCCAAAGCGGAGGTGGGCGAAGTAAGTCTGGCCGAGAGACATAAGGCCAGTATAAAGATAGCCCCAGACGAAGAGCAGCAGGAACGGAATTGTGGCGTAATTTTCGTTAGTGACGGCGTACACGATGGTGCTCGCAAAGTATAGACCCAGCACGACTTCGGCATAGGGCATCCAGCCGGCCTTGTTCTTGTATTTCTTCGACACAAAGGTACCTTTTTTGCCTTCGATATTGAATTTTGGCGTACGAGCGAACTCGCTCTTCTTGCCGATGATCGCTTCCAGCACGGCTTGCGCGTTGCGCACCGAAATGCCTATGCCGGTTGCCATGACGAAGGGCATGTAGAAAAACGTCCGCCACCAGTTTTTCGGGCGGAGCTCCCTTTGGGCCACGATATAGAAGCTCGAGATCGAGCAGGTGGACGCCAGGAAGAGGGGCAGATCGACGACGAGCATCTGGAACCATCCCTGATAAAAGCGGACGATCATCGCGGGGAGAAGCATGACGGAGAAGAGAACCATCAGCGGGTAGCTGATGTTGGCCGTGAGATGGAAAAAAGCTTCGGCTTTCACGTGCCATGGCGCGTCGGATTTCATTACGCGTGGAAGGATTTTCTTCGCGGTTTGCATCAAGCCCTTGGCCCAACGGGCTTGCTGGGCTTTGAAGCCGTTCATATCGACAGGCAGTTCGGAAGCGCATTCGATTTGCGGTAAGTAGAGGAATTTCCAGCCCTTGAGTTGCGCGCGGTAGGAAAGATCGGTGTCTTCGGTGAGGGTGTCGTGCTCCCAGCCGCCGGCTTCTTCAATGGCAGCGCGACGCCAGACGCCTGCCGTACCGTTGAAATTGAAAAATGTGCCACGGCGCGATCGCGCACCGTGTTCGACAACAAAGTGGCCGTCCAGCAGGATGGTTTCCACCTGCGTGAGTAAAGAATAGTCGCGATTCAGGTACGTCCAGCGGGTTTGGACCATGCCGATCCTGGGGCCATTCGCGGGATCGACGAAATAGGGGATGGTGCGTCGCAGGAAATCGGGCTCGGGAATAAAGTCGGCGTCGAAGATGGCGACGTATTCGCCGTGCGAAGTCTTGAGGCCATTTTCTAGTGCGCCTGCTTTGTATCCTTCGCGATTAGTGCGGTGAATGTAAACGATGGGCATGCCTTGCGCTGCGTGGCGTTCGACGCAGGCGCTGGCGACCTGGCAAGTTTCGTCGGTGGAATCGTCGAGGACTTGCACATCGAGCAATTCGCGCGGGTAGTCAAAGCGCGAGACCGCCTCGACGAGGCGCTCGATCACGTAGCGTTCATTGAAAATCGGAAGCTGAACGGTGACGCGCGGCCAGTTTTTGACTTCGGGTGGCGGGCCGGGGACGTTCTTCGAGTAGACGTAATAATCGTAGACAAGCCAATAGCGGTGCAGGCCGTAAGCGGCAAGAACGAAAAGTACGAGAAAGTAGGGAATCATCATCGCGAGATCGAAAGCATCCGCGTGATACACGCCGGAGAAGGTGCGGTCCGTCAGCTTGTGCCAATACTGGCTGAGGGAAGTTTGTGTGGCGAGAACGGTTGCGATGGGTGGCAGGGTTAGCACGATGGAGGCAATTTTTCGTTGTTCGTTGATGAAGTGCTACGGCTCAGCTATCGAGGAATGATTATAAGGCGTAATCCCAAACCGTGAAAGGCGGCAGTTGGTCCCTCCGAGCGGGACTCGCTGGCGTATGGTCTGATCTTCAGGAGTTGCTGCGAAGCCGCCACTACGTGACCAGCACGATTTTTCCGGCGGCACCGGGCTCCAGGATTTCTTTGTGGGCGCGGGATGCTTCGGCCAGGGGCAGTTCTTTGCCGACGACGGGGCGAAGCGTGCCGTTTTCCAGGCCGGCGATGATTCCGGCATGGACGTCGGCTTCTTCGGAAGCAGTGAGAGCCCAGAGTGTGAACCCCCGAGCCGAGGCGCGCCGCGCCATGAGGTCTCGGGGATTGACGGTAATTTCTCCACGATTTCCGATGATGATGACGCGGCCGTTAGTTGCCAGAAGTTTCAGGTCATTGGCTAGATTCACATTGGCCAGCATTTCGAGAATGATATCCACGCCTCGGCCGCCCGTGGCCTTCATGATCTCGTCAAGATAGCCTGCTTTGCTGTGATCGAAAACTTGTTGAGCGCCCTCTCGGGTCGCTAGGTTGAGTCCCTTCTGGCTGCTTGCAGTGCCAAAGACCGTCAGCCCCAATGCGCGACCCAACTGAACACCAGCGATGCCGACACCCCCACTTGCCCCGTGAATCAGAACCGTTTCCGACGCGTGAGCTTGCGCAGAATGATACAGCGCGTGATACGCGGTTCCGTAGGGAACCCAGACCGCTGCGCCTTGGCTGAAGCTGGCTTTTTCCGGTAGCCGGTGTACTTGGCTTTCAAGAGCGATGGTGTATTCGGCGTACGCGCCAGTCACGGTCTTTGCAACGTAGACGCGGTCGCCAGGTTTAACCTTTGTGACATCGGTTCCAACCGCCTCTACGGTCCCAGCGCCGTCCGAACCGGGCGTATACGGTAGCGGAGGCTTGACGGCGTACGTGCCGTTGCGCATGTAAGTGTCATAAGGATTCACGCCGACGGCGTGCACACGGACCAAGACTTGTCCGGCGACAGGTTTTGGCGTGGGGATTTCTTCGAACTTCAGGACTTCAGGACCACCGAATTCGTGGACGACTATGGCTTTCATTTTATGGCCTCCGGTACCTTGGAAACGTGAATTGATGTTGTTTACGATTTAGAAGTGATCGTCGGCGTGCACATGTGGCGATTCCTTCTCCTTTTCGAGCAGGCCGGCAGTTTGGCCCCAGGCAGTCGTCTGCCAGTTGTCTTTGCCTTTTTTCTCGGGAATCCAGGGCGGCAGTGTTTGATTCAAATAGGCAGCCAGCGCGTAAATATAAGGCTCGTACATTCGACGGAGTTCGGTGAGGCGGCGGTCGGCTTCCTCGCCATCGCGCAGCTTCAAGCCATGCTGGGCGAGGATGTCGCGGATGTGCCGTAGTTGTTCGGCGGTAAGGCGGTCGTACGGCATCGAAGCTGGTGCCGTGCCGAAGACTTGAGAGAGATCGACGACCGCATGACGTGAAATGGCAAAAGTCAGCTCGGCTTGCTTCTCGCAAGCGCCCTCGATGCCGACCATGACGAGGGCGGAAGTATCGAGGATGGCGGTCAGCGACGCGACCCACGACTGGTTATCATGCTGCGAGCGGAAGAAGGCCAGAACCGGATAGGAGAGGTGGCTCTCCATGAGCTCGGCGGACCAATGCTCCCAATCCTTCAGGAGTTCGCGCAAGGCGTCCTGCCCGTGCGGATAGCTGTGGCGGCGGAGTAGTTCTCCCGCAGTCGGAGGCGTGCCTGCACGTGAATCGAGCAGCGAAATGTCCACCTCGCGTTTTGAAAACGAACCGTAAATGAACGGCAAATAGCCAATCACAGCGGCGAGGAAGCCAAAGCCAAAACCGGCTTCAGTGACGACCAGAGCTCGCGCCAAACCGGAACGAGGAATCACGTCGCCGAGGCCGAGAGTGAAAAATGTTGTTCCGCTAAGATAAATGTCGGTGAGAAAGCTGGGTTCGCTGCCGCTTATAACTACGGCAGAGCCTGCCCCGTACTGCATGAGTCCGAAACCGAAAACCAGCCCCGCAGCCCACACACCTACGAGAACGAGGAGGGAGAGTGGACCGTAGAAGCCCAGGAACGCCTCGCGGCTTTTGCGGGACGTGACCAGGCTGGCCGTGAATCTCCACACTTGCCATGTGGACCGATAGAAGAGACGCGCAAGGCGAAACTTTCGCGTGACACGTCGAGGCAGGATGATAGCCTCGAACGCGTCCCACAAAACGATCACAAAGATCGCGACACCCGCGATGAAGGCGGCTGGAGCTGGAATCATGTGCGGCATTGTACCCGTTTCGCCGTGCGGTCGATGAGCGGCGATGCGATTTAGGAGTTGAGGGTCGCGCTGACGCTGATCTCGGCCTTGAACAGCTTGGAAACGGGGCAGCCAGTCTCGGCGGCCTTGACTGCGGCGTCAAACTTGGCTTTGTCCGCGCCAGGGATCGTGGCGACGAGATCGAGATGGCTCTTGGTGATGGAGAAACCGTCGCCGACTTTGTCGAGCGTGACGGTGGCAGTGGTCTCCAGTTTTTGCGCGGTCATTCCAGCTGCGCCGAGCTGCCCGGATAGCGCCATGGTGAAACATCCCGCGTGCGCCGCGGCGAGAAGCTCTTCTGGATTCGTGCCCACGCCATTTTCAAAGCGCGTGCTGAACGAATATTGCGTTTGCTTCAGGACGCCGCTATCCGTGGAAATCGACCCTTTGCCGTCTTTCAAGCCGCCTTGCCAAGCTGCCAATGCTTTCCGTTGCATGATTCCGCTCCTTTTGTAACGTTTGTTTGATTTGGATGCTGAGAATTCGATTCGCCAGCGATAGAGAAGGGTATATTGGCGGAATGATTGTGTCGAGTTCCGGGGTCGATTTCCAATGAGCGTAGACCTCGAGCAGGTAGCACACCGGCCGTGGCCGCTACCTGCTGGGTCCTGGATCATGGCCCAGAGCTGGCATGATCTGCTCTTCGCGCACTGGCGTGTGGAAGAAGCGGCACTGCGACGGCATATCCCCACGGAATTGAAGATCGATACTTACGAGGGCCAAGCATGGCTAGGAGTTGTGCCGTTCCGGATGTCCGGCGTGCGCCTGCGCGGCACGCCTGCGATTCCCTGGCTCTCAGGATTTCCCGAATTAAACGTGCGAACGTATGTTGTGGCCGATGACAAGCCTGGAGTGTGGTTCTTTAGCCTCGATGCCGGCAACAGAATTGCCGTCGCGATTGCGCGGGCGTGGTTTCACTTACCATATTTTCGCGCGCGGATGTCTTGCGAAGAACGGAATGGATGGATCGAATACAAAAGCGCACGTTCGCATCGTGGCGCGCCCGCGGAGTATGGAATGGACGACATAGAGCGACCGGCGAAGTATTTTCGGCGACTGCAGGATCGCTCGAACATTTTCTGACGGAGCACTATTGTCTCTATACAAGAGATGGGCATGGACGAGTCATCTCCGGCGAAATTCATCACGCGCCGTGGCCGTTGCAAATCGCCGAAGCGGAGCTGATCAGCAATACGATGCCGGAAGCAGCGGGAATTTATTTAGCGCCGGCTAAACCGCTGCTTCATTTTGCGAAGCGCCAGGACGTTGTGGTGTGGCAGCCGCGGAGATTGCCGCGCTGATTCGCTTCCGGCGTGTTTACCATTTGTGAAAAACGAAAAACACGGCCATCGCGATGCAACCGAAGCCCGCGGCGTGATTCCACTTTAGTTTCTCGCCCAGGTAGAGCACCGAAAAAACGGAGAAGACCGAGAGAGTGATCACTTCCTGAATGGTCTTGAGCTGCGCGGTGCTGAACTCATACGAGCCGATACGATTCGCCGGGACTTGGAAGCAATACTCGAAAAAAGCGATGCCCCAGCTCACCAGAATGACTTTCCAAAGTGCGGAAGTACGGTACTTCAGATGGCCATACCAGGCAAACGTCATGAAGATGTTCGAAATGGTGAGCAGGATGATGGTTCGCATGTTTCTCCGTTCTCGCTCCGCGTGAAATGCATTCTTGTTGAGACGCAGAATTTCGAGCTATGGATACAATTTGGCCGGTCGATTGTTTGATTTTGGGATTCTGCCACAGATGTCGGCGCGTGCCGGCGAGCAACACCAGTCAGCTCGAAACGTTCCCTTTTGCACTTTTGAACTGTTGCCTAATCTCCAATACCGCATTCTGCACACCTGCACCCCGTACCAGCTAATTCGGCAAGAGGAATTCCGCTACAGTTATCGATGAAAGATCGTTTTGCTTCCCTCATCCGGATTGCACCTTGGGCCCATTTAACTGTGGAGGATCTCGTGGGACGGATTTTGAGACAGATTTGCGTGCTTTTCTTGACGCTGGCGATCCTGGTGCCCGTCACAACAGATGGGCAAGCGTCGACCGTGCTGGTAGTCACAGGCTCGAGTATGCCCGGGGCGCTCTACCTGCTGTGGAACGACGAATACCACAAGCAGCAGCCAGGCGTGCAAGTACGATATCTACCGGAAGGCAGCGGCGTAGGTGCCACTCGTGTTTTGACGGGCACGGGAGATTTCGGCGGAGGTGATGCTCCGATTCCGGAAAAAGAGCTAAAAGGATCCACGGCCAAGATTGTAGAGCTTCCCACCGTGCTGATTGGAATCGTAGTGGTCTACAACTTGCCAAGCGTGTCAGGAGAACTCCAGCTCTCCGGGCCCGTCCTCGCGAATATATTCCTTGGAAAAATCACGGTCTGGAACGATCAGGCTCTGGTGAAGCTGAATCCGGACGTAAAACTTCCGGCGCTCCCTATTCAAGTGCTGCACCGTTCGGCGGGAAAAGGTTCGAGCTATATTTTTTCGGATTTCTTGTCGAAAGCCAGCCCGGAGTTTCTCGCGCGCGCGGGCCGTAGCGAATCGCCGAACTGGCCAGTGGGCGCAACCGCGGGGCGATCCCAGGATATGGCTGAAAAAGTAGCGGCCACTTCGGGGGCGATCGGCTACACCGAACTGAATATGGCTGGGAAGGCCTCTTTGCGGATGGCCAGCATCCGAAACGCCGATGGCGAGTTTGTTAAGCCATCGCCGCATTCGATCGCGGCCGCCGCCAAAGCGCTGACAAGCAAGACAACGGACGATTTCCGCATTTCGCTGACGAATGCGCCCGGGAAAGACAGCTACCCCATCAGCAGCTTTACTTGGTTTTACGTTCCGGCAGTCGCGAAGGATTCGCAGCGCGGCCGCGCCGTCTCGGAGTATTTGAAATGGGTGTACACCAGCGGCGAGAAAATTGCCCAAGAACAAGGTTATCCGCCGCTGCCCGACGAACTGCTCGCCAAGGTGGTTGCGAAGGCGGAAACGATTCGCTGATTACCTGCCTGAAGATCTAAACGTTTAGAGTCAGAGAGACCAGATCGGCCCGCGGTGTTGGCTGAATGGGGGGCATTTTGGAGCGGTCCACGGGACGGTACTGCGTGTCGCGCTCCACCGGCACACGGCCTGCGGCGCGGATGAGGCGTTCGAGTTCGGCGTGCGGCGTGAACTCCGACGTTTTTGCGCCGGCGTCGTGGTAGATCTTTTCTTCGGCTACCGTCCCATCCAAATCGTTCGCGCCGAAACGCTGGGCGATCTGCGCCATACTCGGCGAAAGCATGATCCAGTAAGCCTTGATGTGATCAAAATTATCGAGAAGCAGCCGCGCGACCGCGATGTTGCGAAGGTCGTCGTAACCGGTCGGCTTTGGAATGTGCGAGAGCGCGGTGTTATCCGGATGAAACGCCAGCGGAATGAACGTGACAAAGCCGTGCGTTTCGTCCTGCAGCTCGCGCAATTTGATCAGGTGGTCGACGCGCTCTTCTTCGGTCTCCACGTGCCCGTAAAGCATGGTGGCGTTGGAACGAAGGCCAGCTTCGTGCGCTTTTTTCGCGGTGTTTAGCCACATCTGGCCGCTCGTTTTGTGGTCGCAGATGATTTTTCGCACGCGCGGATGAAATATCTCCGCGCCCCCGCCTGGGCAGGAATCGACTCCCGCCGCCTTCATTTTCTGCAAAACTTCTTCGATGGAAAGTTTGGCGATGCGCGAGAAGTAATGAACCTCCACCATCGTGAAAGCTTTGATGTGCACGGTAGGGCAGCGTTGCTTCAAGCCGCGAACCATCTCTAAATAATGCTCGAAGCTCAAATCCGGATGCAGGCCACCGACGATGTGGAACTCGGTGGCCCCCTCGCGGACGCCCCGTTCGGCGCGCTGATAAATTTCTTCGAGTGCAAACGTGTAGGCTCCGGGCGCGTTGGGGTCGCGGCCGAATGCGCAGAGTTTGCAATGCGCCACGCAGACGTTTGTTGGATTGATGTGCCGGTTTACGTTGTAATACGTAATGTTTCCGTGGCGCTTCTCGCGGACGTAATTGGCGAGCCAGCCGACAGCGAGAAGATCCGGCGAGCGATACAGCGCGATGCCGTCCTCCATGCTCAGGCGCTCGCCTGCGAAGACTTTGTCCGCGATGGGCTTCAACCGTTGATCTGTGATTGTCAGTTCGCTCATTTTGAATCCGCTCGAATTTTCAAACGCGCCAAACCGCCGCTGCAGCGCCCCAGAACAACAGAAACAATAAACTAATATAACCGTTCACGGCGAAAAACGCAGCGTCCAGCTTGCTGAGGTCGCCGGGTTTGACAAGCGAATGCTCGTAAGCCAGCAGCGCGGCAACGACCACAATGCCGGCCCAAGCGGGCCACGGAAGCGCGAAACCGTACGCGAGCCACGACAGAAGCACGACCACGCCGATATGCATGACGCGCGCGATGAGTAGTGCATTGGCAATCCCGAAGCGTTTGGGGACGGAATAGAGGCCAGCTTGCTTGTCGTAGTCGACGTCCTGGCAAGCGTAAAGCACGTCGAAACCGCCGACCCATATCGTAACTGCCGCGCAGAGAATCAGCATGCGCCAATCAAGCCCGCCCGTGATGGCGATCCAAGCCGCTGCCGGTGAAATGCCGAGCGCGAAGCCTAGAAAGAGATGCGACCAGTTTGTGAACCGTTTGGTGAAGGAATAGAAAAAAAGAATGGCGATGGCCAGCGGCGCGAGCTCGAGTGCGAGGGAGTTGAGCTGCCATGCTGCGACGAAAAACAGAGCCACGGCGGTGAGTGTGAACAGCCATGCGAAAGAAAGCGAGAGAGCGCCGGTGGCAAGCGCACGCTGCTTCGTTCGAGGATTTTCTTTGTCGTAGCGCAGATCGACGATGCGGTTCATGGTCATCGCCGCAGTCCGTGCAGCGACCATGGCGACCACGATCCACAGGAATCGCTGCAGCGTTGGCCAGCCGCTCAGATTTTGATGCGTGGCGCGCGCGGCGAGAAGAGCACCCGTTAGCGCAAAGGGAAGCGCAAACACGGAATGCTCGAACTTGATCATTTCGAGCACGGTGCGGATGCGCCCAGACATAACGAAATTACGCCTCCGCCTTTTTCACGTTCGTCTGGCCCGTCCAGCGATACATATTGTCTTGCGCAAGATTAATCTGTGCGAGAACGCGATAAATATATTGCGTGACTAGGTCATCGATAGTTTGCGGATGATGATAGAACGCCGGAATCGCAGGCATGATGACAGCACCAGCTTGTTGCAAGCGCAACATGTTTTCCATATGGATGCGATTGAAAGGAGTGTCACGCACGCAAAGAACAAGTTTTCGATTTTCTTTGAGCATGACGTCCGCCGCGCGCGAGACGAGGTCGTCGCTGACACCACTGGAGATCGCCGCAAGCGTACCCATGGAACACGGAATGACAATCATTGAATCTACCGCATAGCTGCCGGACGCGATGGCAGCGCCAATATCCTTGTTGGGGAGAACTTCAATTTTTGTGGCAGGACGGTTCAGCAACCGGCTGGGGAGTTGTTTCAAATCGCCAGAAGTGATTCCAAGCTCTTCTGAGAAGAGCCGCTGCCCCGCTTCGGTAACGACGAGATGGATGCGCGCCACACGCGCATCTTTCTCCAATAAATCGAGAGCTTTCTGCGCGAGAACGGCGCCGCTTGCCCCGGTCACACCTACGGTGACGACTTGTTTTTGCGTGTCTGGCATGGTTTCCGTGCGGATAGAATTAGTCTCGCAGCCGGGTTGGGGCAAGTCAAGTTGGGGCGCCACGCCCGCGCAGTGATAGAATTTGCCACGGTCAAACAATATGAACGAGCAGGAACTGCTGAAAATTCTGGAACTAGTGAAGCTCGGTGCCTTTTCTCCCGAAAAAGCTGCCGACCGCTTGAAACATTTACCGTTCGAGGATCTTGGCTTTGCGAAGGTCGATCACCACCGTGCATTGCGCCAGGGATTTGCCGAGGTCATTCTTGGAAAAGGCAAAACTCCTTCGCAAGTTGCGAAGATCGTCCACGCCATGCTCCAGAAAAAAGATTCGCGTCACAATATCCTCGTCACTCGGACCGACGCGAAGACATTTGGCGCTGTTAAACGCACCAATGGAAAGCTAGCCCGTGCCGCGAAGTTCCATGAACATTCCGGCGTCATCACCATCGAACGGAATCGCGAGATCACTGGCGAGGGAAATATCTTAATAGTCTCGGCAGGAACGAGCGATATTCCTGTGGCGGAAGAAGCCCTGCTTACGGCCCGAATAATGGGCAACCGCGCCGAACACTTGTATGACGTCGGCGTCGCGGGTATTCACCGGCTCCTGGAGCATCGAGAGAATTTGACGAAGGCGCGTGTGATCATTTGCGTTGCCGGAATGGAAGGTGCGCTTCCGAGCGTCGTGGGAGGATTGGTTGCCGTGCCGGTGATCGCGGTTCCGACCAGCGTCGGTTACGGAGCCAGCTTCGGAGGCGTCGCCGCGCTCCTCGGCATGCTCAATTCCTGCGCATCGAACGTGACCGTTGTGAACATCGACAATGGTTTCGGCGCCGCCTGCGTAGCGTCCTGTATCAACCGCCTCTAACGAGCGACAACTACCATTGTCCATCGGGCGAGAGGAGAATCTGGATTCCACCCTTGCTGGAAAGCCACTGAAAGCCGCTGAGTTGGCCACGGGAAAACGGTCGAATCAGTCCTGCAACCCAGATCCAGCCCGATTTTGAGAGAACCCACGAAAATTTCAGAGGGGCAGTCTCAAACACCCCTTGACCTTCTTCTCCCAGACGAAGGGTAAGTTCGCAGCTCACAATTGGAGAAAGAGTTGGTCCTTCCTGGAGTGGAATCACGCGGTACGCGCCTCGGGCCAGTTGCAGCGCAATTCGCCGAAGCTCGTAAGCCTCACTAGCTTTGAATTTGTATAAGCGGATCCATGGACACTCCGGTGAGCCGCTTTTCAGAAATTCAATTTTCATGTTCCATACCTTGGTGAATGCAATCTGCAGCGCCGGATTGCGTCAAAAACTCAATAAGACCTTCATTACGCCTAGTTGTTGAGCAAAGCGGACTGCCGATGGTGCATCGCTCATTGGAAACGTGCGCGTGATGAGCGGCGTCGGATCGACTTTGCCGGAGCGTAGCAGGCTGATCGCTTTAGCGAACGGTCCGCAACGTGAACCAACCACATTGAGTTCCTTGACGACGATGGGCCATGTCTCTACGGGAGCCGCGCCGTGAAATGTGGATTTCAGAACGAGTGTGCCGCGAGGCTCGGTCATGTGTTGTGCGAGTGCAAATCCGCTCGGTGAGCCAGTCGCTTCGACCAGCAAACCGTAACTCTTCTTAATGTGTTTCCGATCAGAGTCATCGCCACGCACTTTTTTTATTTCGATTCCGGCGCGCCGGGCGAGGGCAAGTTTCTCTTCGTGCTTGCCGTACATGGTGACCAGAGGCAAGGCAGTGTGCAGAACGAGCGCAATTAGTTGCGCGAGCTTGCCATCGCCGAGCACAGCAGCTTCCCGGAATTTGTTGGCGTTCACCTGTTCGAGAATCTCGCAAGCTGCGGCAAGAGGTTCAACAAACACAGCCTGTTCGTCGCTGAGAGAATCCGGGACGGTGTGCAGATTTTCAAGGGGCAGTGCCAGATACTCCGCGAATGCTCCGTCGTGCTTGACGATGCCGAGAACCGTGCGTCGTGCGCAGTGCGTCTTCAATCCACGACGGCAAAAAGCGCAAACAGGGCGATAACCGTAGGCCGAACAGGACACATTGATCTCGCCAACAACGCGCCGCCCCACCCATTTTTTCTTCAGCGAACCCGAAACGTCGTAAACGTCAGCAACTTCGCCAACGAATTCGTGCCCCGGCGTCCCGAGGAAGGCATGGTACCCGCGCAGAATCTCGACGTCCGTGTTGCAAATCCCCGCGAGACGAATGCGAACCAGCGCCCATCCCGGCCGCAGCTTCGGTAAGGGTCTCGATGTGGGTTTAAGTTTTCCGGCGGAAACAGAAAAGGCCAGCACGATCCAAGTCTAATCTTTCTTCTTGGGATGCTTCAATTTTCCAGACGAAGCCAGTAGCGCGCGCCCCCGAACCGAACTGATATTCGCTATCAGCTCAAATTTCGCTTCGAGCCGTATGAGGCGGCGGTCCAAGTCCGTGCAAACATCCAGCAATCGTTTTGACTCTGCCGTGAGGTTGGTAATTCGCTCCTCCAGCAGCATGATCCGTTTCAATGCTGCAAGAGCTTCAAACGCCCAACTCACCGGGTCTTCCTCATCGACCTCAGACCCTTGCGAAGGTAGGCTATTGTCTCGTCAAGCCTGGCGATGCTTCTGTCGGTCGACTCGTTGGCCAACTTTGCGAGAGCACTCAGTTCGGCTTCTGTATCCACAGGAACGGAAAGATACATATCAACGGCATTGCGTACTTCCTGCGAAAAAGATTTTCCACGAAGGCGCGCCCGCTTTGTGAGGCGTCGCTTTTGTTTCTCGTCGAAGTGAATGAGCGCGGTGGCCATAAATAGCTCCTATATAACACCTATATCATACCATCGGTTGTCCCACGGTGGAGAGTTATGGAACGAAAGGGCCAACGCTGGCGCCCCGCTGGCCCTTTCGTTCACGGAGGGTTAGTGCGGGTAGCCGGCGTTGATGAAGTCATCGATGTCTCTGTGCAGCTTGTGATGCTGAATTTCATCGATGTACATCATGTGACCGCCTTCGTAGTACGCAAAACTCACGTTCTTTCGTACCGGAGGCTCAAGATTCATGTGCGCAAACGTATTCTCAATTCCGTTGAAGGGCGTCGCTACGTCGTAGTAGCCGCAGAGGACCAGCACCTTCAAGTACGTCTGCTGAGTCATCGCCGCTCGCAAGACTTCCGCGACTTCTGTATTTCCGGTTTGGTCCCACGGACGGACGTTTGCGCTGACGGTGTAGTACGCATCGCTGTCCCATTTCAATTCGCGGCGCACATAATCATGAAATGTCGC
>Ga0210394_10000225_pt1 | contig 132776 bp, 126 predicted proteins | sample IncBWC12MmetaG_FD_160121 | JGI IMG/M metagenome (GOLD analysis project Ga0210394, IMG submission 160121) | Forest soil microbial communities from Barre Woods Harvard Forest LTER site, Petersham, Massachusetts, United States - Inc-BW-C-12-M | ecosystem: Environmental > Terrestrial > Soil >...
CCCCGCAACCGAGCACATGGGGCGGTAGGTCAGAACAACTCTCGCTCGATCGTATGGGCTGAGAAGCAAGAAAACTTCCAGCCGAGGGAGAAGTGTTTTTTCTTGACTTCTTCCTTTATAGAACTTACCAGTTAGCCGCCGTTTTCAGGACCGATTGCTCGCTACAGCGTCATTTTCCAACACTTATTTGGCTGAATACGAGAAACCAAGCGGAATTCTGTTGGGCGGGCGTTTATTTTTGGCCTAGAAGATAAAGGTCAGCGTGTCCGGCGCGGCGCGCGTAAACCACCGAGGAGAGGTCCCGGGCGAAGTCGTACCCGTTTCCGCCGGAGCTAAAGGGAATAGCAAAGGGAAGCTTGACGGCTTCCTGCGGCGAGCCGATTAGTTTTCCGTCTTGCCAGCCTACGCGGTAAATCGTGACTTCGTGCTGAGACGGAATGGCGTACAAGAGGGACTTGCCATCCGGAGCAAATTCAGACTGGAAGGTTGCGACACCCGGCAATAGCGGAAGGCACTTTTTTTCAGGGATGGAGAACTCGTAGATTCCTGTTCTCTCTCCCGCCCACACTGCACCGATCAGGTATTGTCCGTTGGGTGAGATTTCCGCAATATTGCCGCAATTGCCGCCGATTTTTTCCTGACCGGAACCGTCCGGGTTCGCTTTCCAAATGGACGGCACCGAAAAACCCTTCTCGAAAGCGGTGATGTAGAGAGTTTTCTGGTCACGAGTCCAAAGCACATTAAAGATGGTCGCGCTGGCCCAGGGAATCTGGTGGAGATCGCTGCCATCAGCTCCCACGGTGTACGGTTTGTCTATAGCGCCGTTTTGCGATACCACAAACGCCAGGTGAAAACTGTCTGGCGCCCAGTTTGTGGTTGCCAGGGATTCCCCGGTGGCGATTTTCACCGGGTTGCTGCCGTCAATGTTTGCGGTCCAAACCTCGGTGCGGTCCCTGGCGGGCGCGGTGACATACATCACGCGCTTTCCGTCCGGCGAGATGGCCGGCTGCGAGGCATTTTCCGAGGCGATGTCAGTGGTCTGCTTCGTGCGGATATTGTATGCGGTCAAAAAGCCGGTGGCTTTGCCGTTCGCGAAATAAATTCCTTTTCCCGACGGGTCAAGCATGGGCGAGTAATCCGGTCCGGTGCCCTGTGTGACCTGCGCGAGCGATTTGTCACTCAGGGTGTACTTCCAGATGTTGGTCAGGCCGCTAACGGTACGGCTGAACAGCACGGTTTTGCCGGGCTCACCCCAAGCGAGGTCCACGGTCTCCGCAGGTATGTCACCAAGGGCAATGATCGAGTGATTGGACAAATCCAGGTCGTACATGTGGGCCAGCGGGAGCAAAGAGATCGCGTCGTGCGTGAATACCAGCAAGTGGTTGCCGTCAGGAAAGGGCAAAAGTCTCCGTGGCGGAAACAGCGGAGCGTCGAGAGCATAAATCTGCTCCTCGCTTAGACTGGATCTTTGCGTGCGATAAATTCCGCGACTGCCTGCTTTTAGGTAGTAGATGAAGTTGCCGTTGGAAGATGGAACTAACGCGAAACCCGAAGCCACCCGATTGGGTTTTCCGCCGAGTGTGGGGACGGCCCAACCTTCGTCGTTACCTTGGAACCGCCCGTAATAGATCTCAGTTCCATCGGTGGAGAAGCTATCCACAATCTTGTCGCCTCCGTCATTTGTGAGCTGAAGAGGCTCGCCACCGGATGTGAGTATGACGAAGACCTGCGATATGCCGGCGACTTGCGAGGTGAATGCGACGGTGTGGCCGTCGGGGGAAATCCGGGCGCTGTTCATGGGCTTGTCCCAACGGCTGATTTGTGTAATTTTCGCGGGACCGCTGGGAGCATTGGAGCCGCGCACGAAGTGATACGCAGCAAACGCCGCTACGGCGAGCAAAAGAATGGCACAAGTGATGACGGCTGGGGACTTCTTTCTCGCAGCCGCGGTTGACGGCAAAGCGGCGGTTGTCGCGATCCGGTTGCTCCCACTCCCGGGCTCCAGAGAAAGTTCCTGAACAGTCCTGCTTTCGGTAGAAGAAATCCGACCGGAGCCGGTGTCGCGGCGCAAGCGCTTCAGATCGGTGCGGATGTCCGACGCGGATTGGTAGCGCATGTCGCGATCTTTTTCGAGAGCTTTGTTGATGGTGTCTTCGAGCTTCGCGGGAAGGTCCGGGTTCAAGCGCACGGGAGCTACAGGCGCGCGATTCAAAATCATGTCGGTAATCACGCCGGAGGTTTCACCGCGAAAAGGAACAGCACCGGTGGACATTTCGTAGAGGACTACGCCGAAAGAAAAAAGATCGGTGCGGGCGTCGAGTTCCTTGCCGCGAACTTGCTCGGGAGACATATAGGCTACGGTGCCTACTGCAACACCTGGGCTGGTGAGGTCTTCGGGGCGCACGCCGGCCGCTGCCGTTTGGCCCGCGTCCTGGGTCATTGAGTGGACCGTCGCGAGGCGAACCTGCTTGGCAAGGCCGAAGTCGAGAATTTTGGCGTGGCCGCGTTCAGTGACAAAAATATTGGCGGGCTTGATGTCGCGATGGACGATTCCTTTGCTGTGGGCAGCATCGAGCGCGTCGGCGATGTCGATAGCGAGATCGAGGAGCAATTCCAAATCCAAGGGGCGGCCCGCGATGCTGTGCTTCAGCGTTTTGCCGTCAAGACATTCCATGGCGATGTAGGTTTGCCCATTTTCTTCGCCAATTTCGTGAATGGTGCAGATGTTGGGATGATTTAACGCGGAGGCCGCTCGCGCCTCGCGGCGAAATCGCTCGAGCGACTGTTGGTCTTTAGCCATTTCTTCGGGAAGAAATTTCAGCGCGACGTTCCGGCCGAGGTTAGTATCCTCGGCTTTGTACACGACACCCATACCACCGCCGCCGAGCTTTTCGATGATGCGGTAATGGGAGATGGTTTGGCCAATGAACGCGTCGGTGCCGGGCATGTGCTGCACATCTTAGGGTGCGCCACATAGCAAGTCAACGAAGAGAGACACGAAGAGAGACACGAAGAGAGACTGCCTTACGGGCTACGTCCAAACGCGTCAATCGGGACTCATGTTTTTCGGATACACTGCGGAGGCGCGTACATTTCCCCCACCGCATGGAGATACGCAGCCGATGCGCGGCAAAACACGCTACTGGATGGTATTCGGGTGTACTCATCTGCGGCAACGCACACGGCACCATGCTAACCAGCCTTCCGATCCGCTCGCACTCCTGCTACTTCTGCCCGGAGACATCGTGGGGGCGAATCTACCAATCGATTGCAGCAGAACGCCGTGAAATGGACTCATACTTTCAGTCGTTTTGAACGCGCGTGGTACGCAGTTAGAAAACTTCTCCGACTCGAAGCCCCTCCGCGCCAGAAACAAGGCTAGAGAGGCCAGCTTCCGGCGAGTCGTACCAGGACGGCACCTGTACGGTTGGGTTCCTACGAACTCGTGCCACTCTTGGGAACTCATCAGAAGTATTCCTCTGAATATGAATTTGGAAGTTTATTTTGCGCGGTCATCGTAAAAAACCAGCGGCATCGGGCGCAGAGCATTTTGGCGCTAAAGATCGACACCCCACACGGGTGGCCAGCGATGCGGTGGTGGCCAACCCCGCCCCACACGGGGTCGCGGCAGCGTTATCTTAAATATTGCGCATCAATTGGTCGGCAAGTACACTTTCCGGCTCATGGGTGCTTCTACTGATAGTCCGCCGTGGCTCGCACGGGTCTTCTGGACACTTGCCCTGGGAATAGTGATAGACGGGATTTCAGAGGTGGTGAAGTTTGAAGGTGACGTCATCACTTCCTACATCTCTGGTTATTTGAAGTCTCAAAAGTTTTACAGAAACGACACGATCTTTTGGGGCGTGGTGTTGGTGGTGCTCTTCTTCGCGCTGTTCGGCGTATTGAAGAAGTTGCCGAAGTACGAGAGCCACCGTGTTGTATGGCGAGCAGTGTTCTTATTTGTTGCGCTGCTTCTCGTTGGCATGTCGCACGTTTGGCCAGCCATGATCAATCATCCCCTAATGATGACTCAGTATGGGGCATTCCATCCCAAACGGGGTGATGCGGAACTCGATCCCGAAGAGGATGATACGTTTTACGACGTTGATAGGCATCTTGCACCAGAGTGGAATCACCGCATTATGTTCCGCCAAAATTCGGAACCGAAATATAGATGCGTGGAACCTTGTTCGTTTATCTTGGTCTATGAAGTTCCGAAGTTATTCCGCACGGGAATAATGACGTTCAGGTTTGACAAGGACAATGTATTGCTCCAGAAGTGCTGGGACTCCTATTGCGATCCGGAGTAGATCTTACAGAGCTTCTCTCTTCCTTCCATATGCGGCAAGGTCAACAGCAGCGTGCGACCGTCTATCACTTGCGACACTTTTCCCTGTACTGAACTCCACACTTGGCTTTCCATGAGTGGATTTCCGCATGGGTCATTGGAGAAATCCAACGTGACCTTTGGCTTTGTTTCGGGGTCCTGAGGTAAAGAGCGAAGGAACCGGAGGTGCAAGCGATGCTCCAACAACGCACGGTTCTCTAACGCACGAGGTAGTCTGTCTCCCCCCACAAGCGTTCAGCGAGGCGGGCGTCTTGCGGCGCTTGGGGCACCCATTTCAGCGGAAGAACACGCTTCCGTGGCACCTAGGCCCCGCGGCCAAGGTCAGAATCCTCCGCTTCAAAAATCTTTCGCCATTCCGGCATTACCGCGGCCTTCAAAACCACGTTTGCGGTATTCACCAGGGCTAGCCCCGACAACTCGCTTGAACGCCTTACTGAACGCAGCGTCGGACTCGTAACCGACCGACCGAGCGACGTCTATGAGCTTCTTGTCACGCTGTTGTAGTAACTGCATCGCCTTCTGCATCCGCCACTCGGTTACATATTCCAGTGGTGTTTGTCCGAGTAGCTCTTTAAAACGTGCTGCGAATGCGGAGCGAGACATGCCCGCCGCTTCGGCCAGGGATTCGACCGTCCAGGGTGTATTCACTCTGTTGTGAATGGCACTCAGAGCAGCGCCCATTTGAGGATCGAAAATTGCACGAAGCCATCCTTTGTTGCGTTCCGGTCCCGACGCGATATGCGCCCGGAGTACCTGGATAAACAGAACCTCGGCCAGCCGACTCGCGACCACTTCAGATCCCGGCGCCTGTTCTTCCATCTCTGACGCGAGCGCCTGCACTGTGGTGTGAAGTGCAAGCGTGCGTGCCTGATCGGCCTTCATCAAAATGAAGTTCGGCAATAACTGAGTGATCGGCCTCAGGCTGGCGCGATCGAAACTCAAGGATCCACATACGATTGTCGTCGGTGCGCCACCGCCGCCACAAAGAGCGACATTGCCGTTGGCCTTGGCCCCGATCTCGCGGAAGCTCCACCTCGGACGTGTTCGCAGGCTGTCGCGCAAAACAATCGAAGTCCCCCGGGCAAGCAAGAAGCAATCACCACCGGTGAGGGGAATCGGCTCCGCAATCCCTTCCACACTCAGCCAGCAGTTGCCGCGCGAAAGCATGGCGAAGTGCGCCAAATCTGTGGGTGCCATCTTTTTGTCGGAAGGCGTGACTTTTTCTTCGGGCTGGTTTTCCTGTTTTACACCCCACGGGGCTGTGGCTTCGAGCCGGTGCAGACCGAAAGCGGTTACGTGCATCGTTCTGAAGATGTCTGTTACCGGGTCCAACCCATCCTCCTATTGTGGACGAATAGACAAAATATTAGGACTCTTGGACAGCTCTCGTCCACTGCCAGAGACATCTACTACCTATAGGCAATTCTAACACATCTTCCGAAGGGGGTAATCATGGGAAAGCTTGAAGGAAAAGTTGCAGTCATCACGGGTGGATCGAGCGGCATGGCGCTGGCGAGCGCTAAGCTCTTCGTTAAAGAGGGCGCCTACGTTTTCATCACGGGTAGGAAGCAGGGGCAGCTCGATGAGGCCGTCAAGTTGATTGGCCGGAACGTGACCGGCGTGCGTGGTGACGCGGCGAATCTCGACGACCTCGACCGCCTGTTCGACACGGTCAAGCGAGAAAAGGGCAAGATCGACGTCCTGTTCGCAAGCGCTGGCAGGGGCGAGGCCGTCCCGCTGGGCGAAATTACCGAGCAGCATTTCGATGCGACCTTCGGCCTGAATACGCGCGGAACGCTGTTTACGGTTCAGAAGGCGTTGCCGCTGTTCAACGATGGCGGATCGATCATCATGACCGGATCAGTTGCTTCGGTGAAGGGTTTTCCTGGTTTCGGCGTCTATGCGGCGAGCAAGGCAGCATTGCGCTCCTTCGCACGCACGTGGCTCAACGAACTGAAGGGCAGGAATATCCGGGTGAACGTGCTGGGCCCGGGGCCGATCGCCACACCGATGCAGGAAGAAGTTCTCACCAAGGAGGCGAAGGAGATGTTCGAGTCCCTGATCCCGCGGGGAACGATGGGTCAACCTGAGGAAATCGCGACGGTCGCGCTGTTTCTTGCTTCAGACGATTCGAGCTTCGTGAATGGAGTGGAGTTGAACGTCGACGGCGGCTTCTCGGCCATCTGACGTCTGCAGACGTCGGCTAGTGGCTGACCTTCCGGAAGCACGCAAAGTGATCTACTGCGGGACGTCTACGGAAGGTCGCCATAGAACGGAACTTGATGTCCCTCGCCGTCAAAGGTCGGGAATCAATATCAACACGAGATCGGAGAAACATTATGAGCTATGCGATTGTAGGAATCGGAAAAATAGGCCAGGCCCTCGCCCACGCCTTCGCCCGCAAAAACATCGACGTGACCGTTGCGAGTCGCCGGCCCCCTGAGGCGTTGGCACCGCAGGCTCGGGCGATTGGACCCACGGTAGTCGCCAAGTCGCTGCGGGATGCACTCGAGGCCGACACAATCATCTTGGCAATCCCGTTCGGGGAGCACCGCGATGTTGCGAAGGCGCTGCCTAGCTGGGAAGGCAAGACAGTCATCGATGCGACGAACGCGTTTGGAGTTCTCCCTGAAGAGCTGGACGGCCTTCCGTCCTCCGCTTTCGTCGCGAAGTCGTTCACCGGCGCCAAGCTCGTGAAAGGGTTCAATCACCTGGTTGCGGCCACGCTGGCTACCGATCCAATCGTCGAGGGCGGCCACCGCGTCGTTTTTCTGTCGAGCGACGACGAGGACGCGATCGCTCCCGTGGCGGATTTAGCCAAAAAACTCGGCTTCGCGCCCGTCAAGCTGGGAAAGCTCAACGAGGGTGGCGCGTTGGTGCACGCACGCGGCCGCACTTGGGGTCAGCTCATCTTCCAGAATTTGTTCAAGAAGCAGCAGTAATTGATCTACGACGGTGTAATTTGGCACGAGAAGTACGATTCCAAGACGTGCGATTAGACCGGACACGATCCGATGTGAGGGAATGGAGAGATTTCGATGAGCACACAAGAGAATGTCCAGATTGTGAAGGATTTTTTTGCAGCAATGGGCAGCTACAATGAGCAAGATCTGCTGGCGCTGGCTGCCGAAGATATTGAGTGGATCATTCCAGGCGAGGGCTGGCCGCTGGCCGGCACGTACCGCGGGCACGCGGAATTGGCTGCTGTGCTCAAGAAGGCGTCCAAAGAGGTGGAAATGAAATACCCAAAGCCCCCCGAATTCGTGGCGCAGGGAGACCGGGTTCTGGTCGTCGGCGTCGCTACGGGAAAAATCTATGCTACGAATAAGCCGTACAAGGACGAGTGGGTCTTCGACATTACCGTTCGAGATGGCAAAGTGGCGCACATCAAGGAGTACATCGACACGCAAGCACTGGCGCGCGCCTCCGAGACGGCCGCGAGCCCCAAGCCCTGACACATCGACACCGATACCACACGAACCGATTCGTAAAGTCAGCGATGGCGGTTCGATGACCTTGGGTGTAAAAGCCGTGTCCCCCAATTCTGCCTCCTTTGTTGAGGAGTAATCCCGAGGATCTCGTGCAAGCGGCCTCGATAAGTGATTTGGCCTGAAGTCGTCAGTCGAGAACACTTGGCCACGCTGCTCGTATCCGGAGTCGACAATGCACTCCGGTTCTCAGCTAACTTGTTCGGAGCTTTGTCCGCAAAATAAGTCATCTCAATGGGCCATCAGGCAGCCCACTCATCAAATCGGCGCATGATCTCCATGAGCTTGCATCCCAACAGGATGAGAGAGCCCCACAATATGAAGGGGACGCCATAGAGTAGGAGATGCTTGCGCGAACGGGCTAACTCAAACACCCGCATCTTCACGATGGCGTATACGTTCGCTGAGAGATAAGCAACCGCCAAACAGCTCACTACCAAGTTATGCATCTTGTTGCTGCTCCTTTTACCGTAGGAGTTCCGCGCCGGTCGTGAAGGTCGCGCCGAACACGATGTTTCCTCTTGGGCGGAGCGCGCAGTGATATGCGAGTCATTGAAGACCGTTCTCGATGCCAGCTTACCCTCCCGGACGGTCCACACCTTAGAGTTGCGACCAACCGCCATCGACCGGAAGCTCGGCGCCGGTCGTGAAGGTCGCATCGAACGCGAGGAAGAGGACGGCCTTGGCGATTTCCTCCGACATCCCCCAGCGCTTCATCGGAACCATACCGATCATCTTCTCCCTAATCTGGGCGGCCGCGTCTTTATCGGGAAACGCTTTGCCGAGGATCGGCGTGTCGATGGGGCCGGGCGTCACCGCGTTGACGCGAATCTCGCGAGGAATCAACTCGGCGGCGAGCGTCCGAGCGAATGATCGCAGAGCAGCCTTGGCCGCTCCGTATGTGGCGTTGCCGGGCATTCCCTTGACGTTGGCGATCGAGGTCGTGAGGACGATAGAGCCTCCCCGGTTTATTAACGGCGTGAGCTTCTGCATCGTGAAAAGCGGCCCCTTGGCGTTCAAGTTAAACATCTCGTCGAAGACAGCCTCGGTCATGCTCTCAAGAGGGGCTCGGATGCTGAACCCGGCATTGACGAAGAGCAGGTCGAAGGTGTCGAACTCGGCCTTCACCCGAGTGGCGAGAGCGTCGATTTCCGTCAATGAACGTGCGTCGCTTGAAACCACGAGGGCGTCCTTTCCAATCTCTTTTTGCGCCGAATCCAGTCCGGCCTGTGACCGCCCAGTCACCAGAACACGCGCACCCCCGTCGAGGAGCATCTTCGCCGTCGCGAGCCCCATGCCGCTGGTGCCGCCGATAATCACCACCTTTTTACCTTGATACCGTTCCATGTGTATTCTCCTTGCGAGGTTAGGGTTGCTTTGCTGATTTTGAACTGTTTGGTATGATAATCAGGCGCGGAGGCTGCGGTCAAGGGCTTTTTGAACTATTTATTTCAAAATACCGTAAGACCCCGTGGACGAGCACGCAGCGCCGCAATCGCCTGCTGATTCTGGTCACCGCAACCATTTCGCCGCGACCGGCGCTCCTTCAGGACACCGCGCTTAAGGATGCTGTGGAAGAGAAATCGACGCCAGAGACCTTAACGACGGCCTGCCACGCGGCTTCCTGATTGGCGCGATCGTGAAGGTGTGGGTGGCGCTGCGCCTCAATTGGGCCAGTGAACTTCCCTTTTGCCGACGCGAAGAATTGCCCTGAGACGTCGGTTCCGAACTCCGACGCCTGGAGGTACCGACGGGCCGCAGTCTCCGGCGTCTGATTCATGCCGGGAATGTGGCTCACGATTGGGATGAACAGATACCTCAAAGCCGGGCCAGCGCTTCGCACCACCTTGGTGTCGGTCGCCGCACCGGGCGAGACAGCGTACACGGCCATGCCGGAGGGTAGCCGGCGCGCCAGCGCCGCGACCCACCAAGCGATGATGAGCTTCGCGTCGGCATACGCATTGTTGGGCACGTACTTCACGTTCGGCCCGTTGCGCAGCAGGGCTTCCACAGCGGCGGTTCGGTCACCCTGGTGGTGTTTGGCCGCGAAGGCCGCCACTTCGGTGTAGCTGAACAGGGGTACGCCCCCTCGGGCAGGTTCCGCGCCGGCGATAACAATACGCGCGTTGGGGCTCAGCAGGTTGGCGCGGAGCAACCCGATAGTCAGTTGATGATGGCCAATTAGCGGGGCCTGAGACGCCTCGATGCCCGCCGCAGTGAGCACGCGATTCTTACCGGGGACCATCCCTGCATTGAGCAGCAGGAAATCGACCGGCCGACCTCGCTTGACGAGCTCGGCGAGCGCGGATTGAACACTGGTCGGCGAGTCCAGATCCAGCTCCAGCGGCGTGAAGACCTGTTTTTTGGTCTCAGCCGCGAGTTGAACGGCCGTTTTCTGGACCCCGGCCAGGCTGCGCCCGGTGACGATGACCTGGCTGTAGCCCTTGGCGGCGAGCATGCGGGCTGCCGCATAACCAAGCCCAGAGGTGGTGCCGGTGACGAGAGCTATCGAATGTTCCATGGGAGTCTCCGTGGTAAAGGTTGAGTCGTGAGGCTCCGCGAGGGCAGAGCCAGCTTGCTAATTTCGAACTATTCGGTTATATATTGGTTGGTGTGATGGAAACTGTCAAGGAGTTTTGAACTAAATGTTTCAAAATACCGCTAGACCGCGCGGAAGGCCGCGCAGCTTCGATGAGACGGGGGCGCTGGAAAAGGCGACTCAGGTATTCTGGTCGAAAGGCTACGACGGAGTGACGATCGACGATCTCGTCGCCGGGATGGGCGTGGGAAGGCCGAGCCTGTATGCCGTCTTTGGGGACAAGCGGGCGATATTCTTGCGCGTCCTCAAGGCATACGCGGAGAAGAAAGGCGCTCGCGCCGCCAAGGCACTCCTCTCGCCGCAGGGTCTTCGCGACTCGATCGTGGGATTTCTGAGGTATGCCGTCGAAAGTGCGACCGAGAAAGGCTCCGCTCGGGGCTGCCTTATGGTGTGCGTCGCGCCGGTTGTGGACGACGCCGAGGTTCGGCAGTTCCTGCAAAAAGCGGTCGCGGGCGGCGCGGCGCTGGTGGAAGGTCGTTTCCGGGACGGGATCACCGCCGGCGAAATCCCGTCCGATTTTCCTGTGGCCGTCCGCGCGATCCAAGTCACGGATTTTGCTCGTGGCCTTACCATGCGTGCGCAGATAGGCACGCCGCGCAAGACGCTCCTCAAAGATGCTGAGGAAGCGGCCGACTTGGTGCTCCTCCCGCGGCGCTGGGACAGTCGGAGCGAGTAACGGAGATCCGTTCGTATGTTGCGAGGGGCCTCACCACATCCGCTGATATTTTCGCGAAACGTTTCGAGCAGGAGATGAAGGCGGGGCGCCTAACTCGCACACCCTCTGCCAAGGTGCGAGGCCGTGCGCTCGTTGACTTGATGAAGGGTTTGCAGCTTCGCGCCAAGGCTGGTATTGCGCGCGAGCAATTGTTGCAAGACGCCCGAAGCTATGTGCCCCTGATTCTTGGCAAACAAATCTAACGCACTTCTCGGCGGCGATGCGTCTGGACGAGTGCCAAATCGCCAATGCGCTCACCGACACCGGATTAGTACTGATATGTCGGCTTGTTGGAAGTCATCGATTGCATCGGACTGCGTCTAGCCTCGCGACATCGAGATGTTGCGGCGGGCGACTGTCAATTCGGATGGTTGCAGGGTGTTCGGATCCTATTGCGGCAGAATAGTTTCTGGTTGCGCAGGCTTGATTTGAACTGACGATCCCTTGTGCCAGACCCTGTGCTCACTAGGCAGTGATTCTGTTGTCATTGGGGTCTTCTTCGTACGTTGTGGAAGTGTCATAGGTAACTCCATCGGCGTCTATGATGGAGGTCGGCGGTTGGTTGGACCAAGTTCCGTTTGGGGCGGTGAAAGTGCCATTCACTCGCCATCCAGACGCGTCCAGCGTTTCAAACGGACCGCTGTATTGTTCCATGTACCAGGTACCGTTGACGATTGTAGTCATGGTCCCTTGGTTGCCTAGTGGATGCTTGGTGCCGTCGGCGGTTTGCAAGTTCCAGTTAGACCAGTATTTGGTGTAATCGGTGTACTTCAGGCCGGCAGTGGTGCCCAGAACCTCAAATTGCTCGGCAATCCCGACATAGGGATCAGACCTTTCTAAGGGAAGCGGAGAAGGAATTGGCGTGTATCCCCAGATGAACGGACACGAGCCGACGGGAGGACAAAACTTGGTTTGGTACTGCCCTTGGTCGTTAAAAAAGAGGTTGAAAGCAAGGTGCAACTTGCCGCGCTGAGGGTACACGAGAAACGGAAGATCGAGGCTGAGGCTTCCGGTGCTCAAGTTAACGGTGTCAATGTCTCCACCATGATAAGTTTGATATGGCAACATCCCTAGCTGGTCGTCCGCAGTCGGCGCTGGTAGAGTCTGCGCCTCCAAATTAGTTGCAAAAGCTCCGGCAACGAGAAGTAACAGAGAGAACGTTCCGCGTACGAGGCTAGCGACGTGTGGTCTCACTGAGCACCCCCGGTCGAAGGCGCAAACACACTCGAATTGACGGCAGTGTTGAACGTCGCGGAAGTAACCATCGAGGTCATCGAAACCGGTCCTTCTGCGATGCTCAGTTGAAACGGAATCAGTATGCCGGATACGGCTTGGAAATTTGAGAAGTCCATCGAGGCACGATAGGAATCGCTCGGATTCAGCGACATCGGAATTTGATATTCCACGCGCAGCGGAAGTGCTGTAGCAGGATCGAAGTGCCAATCCTGCGGTGTGAACAGGTGGCCCGTTGCGTCGGAATCGTCGCGCGTCTGAATATGAGTCGCGGTCTTGCCGTTTATGGTCGTCGAACCGATGAAGACGAATGAATAGCCCGAGTTTTGGGTTTCGCCGAACAACGCCAGAGCGGGGACATGGTACGGCAAGTTCGTCCGCACCGAGATGGGCGACACATGCCAGGCTCCATCGTGGTAGTCCTGTGGGCTTCCGCCGCTACTTACGAGCACGTGTGCGCCGGTCGTGCCGGAATCTTCCAGGCGAAACTCACTTCCTGCATAGGTCCAAGTGAAACTCTCGGTTGTGCCTTGGGGAGCAGATTCTTGCACCGCGGGGTTCACGATGGTGGCCGTAATGACGGAGTTCTGCACTTGACCAAGCGCCGCGGCGCCGCCCATCGCCATGATGCTTTGCTGCACTACCGTGACGGCTTGTGCGTCCCGGGTTGGCTGTAGCGGGGCCGTTGGAGTCGAACTCTGTTGAGCGAGAGTTGGAAAAGCGAAGGCGAGAAGAAAAACAGGAAGCAACAGCCGCTCTAGACTCATCATTCCTCCACGGCGATCAGATGTCGGAGGCTTATATCGGAGGGCATCTTAGCCGTCAAGTGAATATTGAGCTTCGGTTAATATTCGTCATTTTGAGTATCAAGGGTAGAAACGCTGGTGGACAATTCAGGGATTTCCAGACGAAGAACAATGGCGAAAGTCAGAAATTTGCGAGATAAATCTTGTACCAATCATTCGCCATCTATTCCTGTAGTTCCTCATCGGCCAAACTTCGATAAGGCGTAGGCGCGGCGAAGAGTTAACAGAATTATGTAATCCTCACTTAAATTTACTGTTGACGGACGGTAACTTCGCGCACACTATAGGCGGTCGTTAAACATTGACTTTAGTAGAATTGCCTGCTGGACATTTCCTCTCGTCCCCAGCGCGGAGGATTTAGAGATGCGATTAGTGCGGCTGCGTCGAACTCCAGCAGTGAGGCTCGTACTTCTCCTTGGCTCCTTGACGCTGTTATTCGGGGCATTGGCCGCGCAGTCTCCCCGAACCGAATCCACTCACGTCATCAAGAAGACTGATTGGGTGGGGCAAGCGAAGTATCGGCCGGGCGAAGTGCTCGTACGGTTTCGAGCTGGTACTCCTCAGTGGGCCGTGCAAGCCGCACATGCGGCTGTCGGTGGGAGTGTCGCAAAATCCTGGGGCAGTGTCGACGGACTTCAGCTGGTGAGGCTTCCTGCGGGCCTCACCGCGAGAGAGGCCATTCGTAAATACCGGAGCGATTCAAACGTATTGTATGTGGAACCAAACTACGTGGTTCATGCGCTCGCAACTCCCAATGACCCGATGTTCTCCCAGATGTGGGGCCTGCAGAATACGGGACAGAATGGGGGCGTGAGCGGAGCCGATATCCATGCGACGCAGGCGTGGGCCTTAACTACGGGAAGTTCTAGCATCGTCGTTGCGATTCTTGATACCGGAATTGATTACAAACATCAAGACCTCGTCGCTAATGTGTGGTCTAATCCGACGGCGTTTTCACAAACCATCGATGGTGTGAGTATCGACTGTGCCGCAGGGACACACGGTTTCAATACCATCACCGGTGAATGCGATCCTCTCGATGACAACGGCCACGGGAGCCATACCTCGGGCACAATCGGGGCTGCAGGCAACAACGGCTTGGGAGTTGTCGGCGTTAACTGGTCCGTTCAACTGATGCCTTGCAAGTTTCTAGATCAGTACGGGGGTGGAGTGGTTGCAGACGCGATCACGTGCCTAGACTTTGTAAAGGCAATGAAGGACCGAGGAGCAAACGTTGTTGCTACCAATAACAGCTGGGGAGGCGTCGGATTTTCGCAAGCGCTTAGCGATGCAATTCAAGCTCAGCAAAAGGACGGAATACTTTTTATCGCGGCTGCAGGCAATGATTTCAACGACAACGACCTCGACCCAGTTTACCCAGCTAATTATCTTCTTCCCAACGTGATCTCCGTCGCTGCCACGACACGATTCGATCAACTGGCCAATTTCTCTGATCTCGGTAGTCATTCTGTGTACCTCGGCGCCCCTGGCCAAGAGATACTGAGCACGACCCCAAACAATACATACACGGTGTTGAGCGGGACGTCGATGGCTACGCCTCACGTGACCGGCACTGCTGCGTTGCTCGCTGCTCAAAATTCAAGTCGTGATTGGCGCGCGATCAAGAATTTGATTTTAGCAGGCGGCGATACAATTCCTGCGCTCTCAGAGACCATCACCGGAAAACGGTTGGATGCCTACGGATCGCTGACTTGTTCCAACTCGAAGATCCTTGCGAGACTCCAACCGACTTTGGATTCGATACCCGCAACCGCGGGCCAGCCGATAACGATCGCGGCCCTTAACATTAATTGTGGTCAACCGGCAGGTACCGTCCAGATCTCGGTCACACCTGGGAACCAGACGTTTTCACTTGTTGACAGTGGAGTCCCGCCAGATCAAGCCGCGGGCGACGGAGTCTACACCGGTCAATGGAGTCCGCCCGGGCCGGGCAATTATCAGCTCGGCTTCCCGAATGGCGACAGCGTTCAAGTTACAGTTCTAAGTAACTATGTCGCTTCAGAGACTAGCTATGCGTACCAGACGATTTCCGGTACAAGTTTGAATCTTGGCGACGATGATATCGCAACGGTTAATTCTCCTTTCCCCGTTCAGTTTGGGGGAGGCAGTTTCACGAAGCTCTACGTGAGCAGCAATGGGACGATCAGCTTTACCAACGCGTTTGATGACTATTCGAATTGGTATCTGCCGTTAAATTACCTACTCAACATCAATCCTGCAAATCCTCCTCCCCCTATACTCGAACAACCGGTTACAACGCTTATTGCACCGCTGTGGCAGGATCTTTATCCAATTAAGGGAACCAACCAGAATGTGTTTTGGCAAGTTGTCGGCAGTTCGCCCAATCGTCAACTCGTTGTCGAATGGCGAAACGTTGGTACGTACGAATGTCGGACCAATCCAAACGCTAACGTTACTTTCGAAGTCGTGTTTTCAGAGAGCAGCAGCAACTTCATTTTTAACTACGAAAACGCGGCTTTCGGCGGAACTTGTTCGGATGAGGATTTCGGCGAGTCGGCAAGCGTTGGCATGCAGATCACGCAGAACGCAGGCGCTCAGTGGAGCTTCGACCAGCAAGCGATCGGCAGCGGTATGTCTTTGCTGTGGAGTGTGGCGCCTTCGAGTCCGACACCGAATCCCGTGCCGACCGCCACATCGATTTCGCCGTCGAGCATCGCAACTGCCAGCGGTAACACCGTTGCGACAATCACCGGCACCGGATTCACACCTACTTCGCAGGTCACGATTTATCCAGTAACGAGCTTAGTGACGACGTATGTCAGCAGCACTCTACTGAAGGTTCTTTTTACATCGGCTGATCTAGCCAATCCCACGTTCGGGACGCCTCTCCAGATTAATGTGACGAATCCCCCTCCCGGAGGGGGCACTTCTCAGCCAGTCTATGTGGACGTTACGAGCCCGGCGCCTCAAATTACGTCCATTTCGCCGTCGAGTGTGCCGGCGGGAAGTTTTGGGTTTCTGCTGACGATTAACGGTTCGGGATTTTTCCCCAGCTCCGACGTCATCTGGAACGGAAACGGTGGCCAGACCAATTTTATTAGTCCGAATCAGATTACTTTCGCAATTCCAGGTTCCCTGGTGCAAAACGCGGGCACTGCGCAGCTACAAGTCGAAAATTTCATAAACTCACTTTCGAACACAGCTACGTTCACGATTTCTCCAGCAACAGCTCCAGGCGCAATCGTCGCCCCTCCGCCCCCCACATCTTCAGAAACCGGCGCGAATCCCGCAGTGCCCAATCCCGTCAAAGTGAATCCTACTTTGCTTCCAGGACATTTCCCCGGTTGGAATTATGCGCAGAAACGCGGAAAAGACTATATTGCGCAATTTTTGCGCCTTCGAGCAGGCCTTGCGCCTCCCGCGCCGATTCCCCTGTCCCCGGAAACTACCTCGACGTCGGGTCGCCAAGCTCAATTGTCGTCACAAACTTCGGCCACGCCGCCGCTTCCCGGGTTCAACTTCCGGCCCACTCTGCCCGCAGATTTCTTACCCACTGCAGTCGTCGCAGGCGATTTCAACAACGATGGGCACATGGACTGGGCGATCGCAAATGGTGGGAGCAATAACATCTGGATATATTTGGGTAACGGTGATGGTACTGCGCAACTACCGACTATCATTTCTCTAGCGGGCGTGGCACCTGTCGGACTTGTTTCTGTCGACATGAATCATGACGGCAAATTGGATTTAGTGGTTGCGGAAGCTGACACCGGAACAATCGGTATCTTGCTCGGTAACGGCGACGGAACGTTCGCGCCAGAGCGAGAGTTCTACGTGCCTGGTGGCGCTGAAAGCTTGGCCGTGGCGGATTTCGATGGCGACGGCAACCCGGATGTTGTGGTCGGAATCTTCGGTAATTATTCAACCGGCTCGCTGGCGTTTCTTCATGGGGATGGCGCGGGCAATCTCGGTCCAGCTCTCACTCACTTTGGTGTAACCAACGGTTCGTTCGACACCATTTCAATGGTGGTAGCGGATCTTAACGGCGACGGATTGCCGGATATCGTGAGTATCGATTACACCGCAACGATGGACGGTGAAGATCTTCAGAACCAGTTTCCGAATACCGGCGCCCGCGTGTACTTAAATCAAGGCAATGGATATTTCAAGGTCGCGCAGCAGTTCTTTTTCAACGCGACGGCGGGCCAAGTAGGTACGGGGCTGGGCAAGGCAGCGACTGCAGTGGCGCTCGCCGACATCAATAAGGACGGCTGCACCGACGCAATCGTAATTGACACCGAAGGTGTGGCGACCTTTTTCCCAGGCAAATGCGACGGCACATTTGATACTTCCAAGACGCGAATTTTTGCAACCGGCATTATCGCGGGTGCCGCTGCCGTTGCCGATTTGGACGGAGATGGCAAGCTCGATCTGGTCACTACGGCGTTCCCATTTCAGCCCGATCCCTCTGGACCAACTACGATGGGAAACTCGGTGAGCGTTCAATTCGGCGACGGAACCGGGAATTTTGGAGCGCCTGTCATCTATCGTGGCGAGCCCGGAATGTTCGGAATTGCCATCACGGATTTGAACGGTGACGGTCATCCCGATCTGATCACTGCCAATCAAGGTAGCGACTCGGCGAGCATCTACACAAACGATGGACATGGCGGCTTCGGTGGTGCCACCGGAGGATACATTGGGTATCTCGTTGGTGGCCAGATGCACGCGGCAGTTAATGCGCCGCTGACCAATTTCGCCTACACCGACGTAAATCAGGATGGTCACAAAGATCTGGTCGTTTTGGAGATTGGCGCTCAATATCCGCTGCCTAGCGAGATTGCAGTGATGCCCGGCGATGGCGCCGGGCATTTCGGAACGGCGGTCCGATCCCCGATTCTAGACGTCAATCAAATGCCCATCGATTTCGCACTAGCCGATTTCCGAAATGTTGGTTTCCCCGATCTACTGATGATTAATAATGGGATCTTATATTCTCGAAATAACGGCGACGGAACCTTTCAGAAACCTGTGACAACGCCGCTGCCGAATCTCTACCCTGACCAGATCGTTGTTGGTGATCTAAATCACGATGGAAAGCTCGACATCGTTTTGGTCAATTTCTCCAGCAATTCAGACGGGTCGGGCTCCATAGCATCGGTTGTCCCGTTCTTGGGCAAGGGCGATGGCACCTTTACTCAAGGCACGGCAGTGTCGATTACTTCTACGGGGATTAATGGCGCTCTAATGAGAGCCGCGTTTGCGGCAGACGCCAATCACGATGGCAACCTGGACCTCCTAATATCGGGAAATGGATTGATCGGTTCGGAACAGAATGCTCTTTACGAGCTTCTTGGAAACGGCGATGGCACGTTTGGGCCGCTGAAACTCCTGTTCGGCGATCCAGGAAGCACCAGCTATTTTGGTGTTGCGGATCTCAATAAGGACGGTCTCCCGGACGTCATCGAGGAAGCCGTGTCGAACCAGGTGGTCAACAATTCCTTGTCACGGACCTACAATGTCTATCTTGGACAGCCGGACGGATCTCTAAAGGCAGGGGCTAGCTACGGACCCTTCGCAGGAAGCTTCGCTCAAGCGTTGATTTTCGGCGCGCCAGATAAGCCACTTGCACCATTGCAGCCTACGTTGGCGGATGTTAACGGCGACGGAAATCTCGACATTGTGGTCTTCAAATCTGTTCAGGGTGGGTCCATCGACTCGGAGGGCGTTATCACCGGCGGTGGTACAACAACAACGATACAAATTCTAAGTGGAAACGGAGATGGCACCTTTTCGCCATCGTATGTCGATTACAGTCTGGGAGGTCTCGTTGCGCCTCAGCTTTCGACTGATCTGAACGCTGATGGCCGTGCCGATCTCGTTGAACTTGATGGCTACTCCTCATCCTTCGATGTTGTGACTGCGACACCAGGCCCTTCCTTCGCGATAGCTCTAGTGACCGACCCGGTGGTTGGATCGAGCGGGAAACTGCGCTTGATTCTGGCCTATCCCTTGGCAGCGAGCTCCGTCGTCCAACTCGTAGCGAGCGACCCGAATATTTCAGTTCCTACAAGTGTTTCCATTCCTGCGGGCGCAATGAGTCAAGACGTCGATTTTCAAATTGGCACAGGCTTCAATCCGCTTCACGTGTTCTCGATTACAGCGAAACTCGGGGCCGAATCGCATTTGGTGTTCGGGACTCAGGCCGTGAGTACGCAGGGTGCCGGGTTCGCCGCTGTTTTGCTGAATCCGCCACCCGCGACTCCGGTCATCGCGGCTTCTCAATCCGTAAGTTACGAGTTCCTAATCGGTAGTTTCGGCGGATATTCGACTGAGTTGCAGGCGTCGTGCCAAGGCCTTCCAACTGGAGCTTCATGCCAGTTCGATGCGAATCCGATCACACTGCCCGCGGGACAGGTTCTTACGGGAAGCGTAAACGTGACAACGCTGCCAAGCACACCCCTTGGCACGTATTCGCCGAACGTGATCTTGACCGACGGAGCGATGACACAACAGATTGCAATTCCGTTCAACGTCGGTGATTTTACGATGGCAATCACCCCCGCCTCGCAGACCCTTGGCTCAACCGACTTTACGTCGTTCACGGTGACACTTGGAAGCGTGAATGGCTACTCGACGGCGATTCAGCTTTCTTGCAGCGGTCTTCCTGCCGGTGTCATGTGCCCGCTGACGAACGCGCCGGAATATCCGGGCTCGCAAGGCTCTGTGTACTTTCAGATTCATACGCAAAACACGCCCTCAGGGACCTACAGTTTTTCAATTGGTGGCGTAAGCGGCCCCCTTACCCACAGCGCTTTAGCTCAGCTTATCGTCTCAAGTGGGACTTTTTCTGGCGCCGTTTCACCGACCTCGGCAACGATTCCGGTAGGCAGTTCTCAAACCTTTAACATTAGCGTGAGCTCAAAACAGGGTTTCAATGGTTCCGTTAATCTTGGGTGCAACCTCCCGTCGAGCGGAATCAGTTGCCAATTTAGTCCGGCCCAGATTTCTCTCTCGGGGAGTTCCACCGGGACAGGGACGCTTACGATCACCGTGAGTGCTGAACCGGCGGTGGCGTTCCCCCAGCAACCGACTTCCCCATCGAGAATGCACCGATCGTTGAGTCCATCAGTGCTCCTGGTCTCAGTCCTACTTTCGATCGTGATCTTCCTGATTTGTGCTAGAAGCGCAGAACGTTTCGAACATCGAAAATTTGGGTTCTTACTGATGCTCTTCGCAGTTGGTCTTCTCGTCGTGATCAGCTCATGTGGAGGCGGCTCGGGCGGTGGTGGTGGGAACGGGGGAGGGGGCGGCGGAGGGGGAAATTCCGTGACTGTCCAGGTGCAAGTTCAGGGTTCAGACGGCGGCACAACAGTGAGTTTGGGGTCTGTCTCCGTCACGGTTCCCTAATAGCTTGCGGTCGCAGGTGCTTCCGCGTTTTGGCCGCGCTAGTATCCTTGCATGAAAACCACGAAACCCCGATTGCGGTACATTCCGGACTAACTCAACTCTTCTTTGGAGGAAGCCGCGGCGAAGTTGCGTAGAATCGGTATAGCCTCCGTCACACTTTCTTGACGCGACTTGGCGAGTCTGGATGTGATGTGTGGACTCTGGCGCGGATCGCGGGCCACAGCAATATATCCATGTCCTTGCGCTATGTCCATCCGTCCGAGGATGCGGTACTCACAGCAATGGCGAAGTTGGGTGGGCACAAAATTGGGCACAGTGACGAACGGGCCGCATCGAGTACAACCGCACCACGGCAGCTAAGTCAATAAAGGGAAACGAGAAAAATGGTGGACGTGACCGGGATCGAACCGGTGACCCCCTGCTTGCAAAGCAGGTGCTCTCCCAGCTGAGCTACACGCCCAAATTGACTTAACCCTCTGCTCATTGTACCACTTAGGCCGCTTCCTTATTCTGGACGTTGGTGACAGGTTGTAGCCCATGTAGCCCAAGTAAAGACGGCGGTAGGTCAAAGCCCAGACCGACTTTCTTGGCCTGTTCTTGACGGTACTCGACGTCTTCCACAAGCTGCTTGCCGTAGCGATCTCCCATGCTTGGATTCGAGTGCCCCATCCAGTAGTCGATTAGGATTTGGCGCGCCTCACTCCGTTGCAGCACAGCCTCTCGGAATCGTCGGAACACGTTGAATCGCGTTCCGGTTTCATTCCGCCCCATTTCTTTCAGGATAGGACTGAGGCTGTCCCTGGCAATGTTGCCCGGATCGAGCATTGTTCTGTTGGCGGTTTGGAATAGAAAGCCACTCTTCCGGGTCCCGATGAAGTTACGCACGATTCGCGCGGCGTCAGGATGAAGGTCTATGTCACGCAATCCGGCCTCAGTCTTAAGATCAGGCTTGAGAGCGTTCATGTCCTTTGCCCGTTGCTGGCGGACGTATATTATCGAGCAGTCCGGTTCGATGTGCTTTTCCATTTCGATTGCAACCACTTCAGAAATCCGCATCCCCGTAACAAGGTTGAGGAAGTAAATCATCAAATACTGTCCCTCTGCCTTGTCGAGCAGCGTAGTCATTTCTTGTGGAGTCATGGTAGGTCGGCGCTGGTTCTTCGGGTTGACGCGGGGTAGACCGATTGCCGCAAGGTTCCACTCCCGCTGATGGACAGGCCGGAACTTCTCATCCATTTGAGAAGAGATGACCTGGCGCATGATACGGAAGTAGTAGCTTATGGTGGAATCGGAGAATCGCCGCTTGCCGTCTTTTAGTGCCGCCTTCATGGCAGCGACCAAGGCTTTAGCTTCCGGGTTGTCGATGGAAGCCAGAGGCATGTCTCCGATCTGTTCGTTTAGATATGCAATCGCAGTCGAGTAGGAACAAATCGTGTTGGCGACGATCTGAGTGCGCTTTTTTGAATTCACGACCTCACCCGATGTCATCGCCTCCAACCACCATGACGATTGCGTGCGGAAATTGACGACAGGCGAGAGTCGTTCCCTGACTTTGTTTAAGTCCAGCACTCCTGCCTTCTCCATCTCCTCTTGCAGTCCCAGCATGGCGTCCATTTCGTTGCGACAGTATCCGAGAGCTACCCGGACCTCCTTCTGGTTGTGTTCCCCTGGAACGTCAGTTCGATATCTACCGTACGCGCGTTCTTTAGGGTTCCACGGATCGCCCTTCTTCCTTCCTTTCTGATAGACGTACCCGCGCTGGCGAGGCACAGGTTTGCCCGTTTCCAGATCTTGCACAATTCGACGTGACATGGATTTGCTCCTTGTGCGTCGAATCGGCGTCTCTGTGCATGTACCGAGCATAACCCAGTGGTCGCCTCCTGCATCCTCCAAAACAAAGGACAAACTTGAAATGGTTCAGCGCTCCGGCATAGCCTTTGACCGTTCGCTATTTGACTCCTCTTGATTCGGCCTCTGTGTCGCCGTGGTATCGAGCGCTGCTTGGGCCTTCGTCACGGTGTGGCGAGCGTAGTATTCGGGTTCGGTTTTATCGTCCGCGCGATAGTCGGCGATGCGCCGGATCACCACTTCGGGGTCGTCGCCGCGGGAGAGGGCACGTTTCGCATAGGCCCAATCGTGTTCCGATTGACTCTTGTGGCTACCCGGCACCGTCCATCGTCGCTGTTGAGCGTCGCCAAAGTGTCGGGATGCCTCGGGCAAGTCTTCCTCAATCGCGAAGTCGCGGAGGGTGTAGATTGCATCGCTCTCCTGTCTCGCCTGAACGATAAATTCCTCGGGAAGTTTGCGGTTGGCAAATCCCGGCAAGCGCAGCACGCGCGTCGAGTCGGTTGCCGCGAGATCTCCGCCGAACTTATTCGCGAGGTTGTGAAGAAGAGATTCCGCTTCATCCTGACTGAACCCACTCACCTTCCACACGACCTGATGCTTGTCGGGAGAGGTATCAAGGACAAAGTTCGGCGCTGGAACTTCGCTTGAATTGCGAATCGCTTGGAGAGCCTCGTCGCCCTTCCTGTCGAGGTCCAGATAGACGTGGCGGATATCCTTTATATCTCCCTTGGTCCGGCTGTAGGCGCCGTCCTTAATCGGATTCATCCCCAGGAAGATGTCAGCGCCGGCGTCGTTCTGCTCGATGAGCCAGTACAGAAACACGGGGCTCGCGATTGCCTCTGCGGCGAGGATGCGTTGCAGGGTTTGCTTGCGAGCGCGGTTCCGCACGAGCGCGGCGACCCGGTCTCCCGGCGCATGGAGCGCCAGGACATATTCCGACGCAGAAAGCATCCGCGGAAAGAATGGCGCCGAATTCGTCATGAGTTGTCCCGCGGCGCGAGGTAGATCGCGCAGAAGTCGAATAGGTCAGCGTCAGGATCGTAGCTCTTGATTTCCAGTACTTCCGAGATGAACCGTCGTCCCGGGCGCCGCTCGATTTGTACGACCACATTTAGGGAATCTCCGATGTTGCTCTTCACGGCGCGGTACGGCAGCTCAACACCGCTCTGCAGGACACAACTTGTAAAACGCGCCAGGCCTTGCTTCGCGGAACTCGCGTGGATCGTGGAGAGAGTTCCCGAGTGTCCGGTGTTCAGGAGCTGCAAAAGATCGAATGCTTCGCCGGATCGGATTTCTCCCAACAGAATCCTGTCTGGGCGATGGCGGAGAGCGGCTTTGAGAAGGTCGCGAATCGAGACGGCGGGTGTGCCGTTCTGCTCCCGGCGTGCCTCGAAACGGACGAGATTTTCATGGTGCAGTTGGATCTCCGCGGTGTCCTCAATGAGCAGGATGCGTTCATCCGGGGGAATGAACTTTCCTAGCGCCGTTAATAATGTCGTCTTACCGGTTCCGGTACCGCCGCTCAATAAAATATTGCGCTTTTGAAGCACGTAATCCTCGAGCCGATTGGCGACCGCGCAGTCGAGTGTTCCGCCGCGGATCAGATCTTCAAGTTCGAAGCGATGGGCATTGAACTTGCGAATGGTGAGTGTGACGCCGCCGAGGCTGCAGGGAGGGATGACGGCCGCAACGCGGCTCCCGTCCGGCAGGCGCGAATCAAGGATCGGTTTTGCCTCCGAAATGTCATCTCCCAAACGGCGCGCGATGTTCTTCACCGCGACCGTCAGCGCCCGTTCGCCGAGAGTGATGCCGGAGGCACGTTCAATGAACCCCTTCCGCTCAACGAAGATGCGGTCCGGACCGTTGACCATGACTTCGCTGACCGTGTCATCGAGGATGAGGTGCTCGATCGGCTTAAGAAACGGAAGAATGGTTTCGAACCCGTTCATTAGAGCGCCCCTTCCTCGAACTGCTCGAAATAGGACTTGTTCGGGTCGTTGTAATAGGGCTTCAGATAGCAAAAGGTCGGCGGAATTGGATTCAAGCCGTCATAGGCGACGACCACGGACTGCGCATTGCGCAGTTCAGTGAACGTCTTCATGTCAAACCGGAAGTCGGTCTGCGTGTTGTAGCTCTTCGAAGCGGTGATATTGGCCCGATGAGACAGTGTGTTCCCCGTGAGCAAACTGACGCGAGCGTCGTGCCCGCTTTCCGAGAGGTTATAGCTGACTTTTAGCCGGTCTTCCCGCCCGCAGAGTTCACTCGCGCTCTTGGCTGAAAAATCATCGGAGAGCGTCAGGAAGATCTTCGTCCGGAAGGTCTGGAGCAAGGTCCGCCAGCTGTCTCCCGGCAGCGCGGACCTGAGCGAACTAATGCTCTGTGTGGCGACGATCGGGATGCACTTGGGCTGGCGCGAGAGGCTGAAGAATTTTTCATCTCCCGTCGGATCGCTTTCACCCACGGTCGCGAAGTGGTGGTATTCGTCGCAGAGAAAAAGAACCTGGCGGAAATGCTTAGCGGGATTTGCCTCAATCTCGGGCACGCGATTCAGAACCGCGCGTTCAAAATCCAGTTTCATCATCACTCCGATGGCCTTGGCGAGTCCGGGGTTCATGCCGATGGGAAAATTGAGGGCGCAGACCTTGCCTGTCTCGATCAACCAGGAAAACGACGGCAGAGGCTTTCCGTACCGGTTTCCCTCGTTCTTTTGCGGATCGTAACACTCCCGCTTCGGGCAAAAGACCCGCTTCACTTTGGGGCTGTCGTCGAAGAGTGAAAGAAAAACAGAAATGCCTTCGACGATCGAGGTACGGAGCTTCGGCTCGATTCTTCGCCAGTCCTCGGTAAACCAGCGCTTCACTGCCTCCAGCTGCGCGAGTTTATCCGGATCGGCATAGGCAGGGTCGAGAACGCTTCGCGGCTCGAAGGAAATTCCCTTGGTTCGCAGCAGCTCGCGCAGCTCGGGCGTGGCTTCGGCCACATAGCAGTTCTCGCTTGACCGATGCTCGAAACCCAACCCTGCCAGGTCCGCGGCCCGCTCGCCAAACAACTGTGTAGGCACCGCGACAAAATGCCGGCCCATGACGATCTCCTCCGCCTCTTGAATTCTGTGATCCAGGAGAGGCGGGGAGATGGCGCACTCGTAGACATTAAAGAGGGTGACGTAGTCGTAGGCGACCTTATGAAGCAGGATGATAAATTTGACCAGGTTGGTGTACGCCTGTTGCCAAAAAGGTTCTTTGCCGCGGCCGAACAGGTTGTTCAATAAGGATGCGATGTTGAAGGCCAGAGCATAGGCGTCCAAATCGTTGTGAAGCGGGTTGTAGCGGAAGTCCGAGTCGAGACTGATCTCGACATAGTCTTCGCCTCTTCCGTGGCGTTCCAGAATCTGTTTCACTTTCCTGCAAAAGTCACCCTTCACTTCCAAGACGAGACCTCCGATCCGCTGCGCCGGATCATCGCCCTTGTAAGCCAGGATCTGCTCGGTGTAGGGATACATGCAGCAGGAAGTCTTTCCGCTACCGACAGCGCCCAAGACTGCGATGCCGGTGAACAAGCCCCGTTCGGGGATGACCAGCCAACCGGGGGTTTCGGATGGGCCTGGACGGCGCGGGTTGTGTACTTCTCCCAGGATGAGAAACAAGTCGTCTCGCTTGTGCGGTTCCGGATATGGAGGGACGCGTCCGGCCGCAACGCGACGACGAAACCTCAGAGTGCCGATGTACAGAGCCGACAGGACTCCCAGATAGGCGATGTAGGGTGTCGTGAAAAGGGCGACGGTATAGAGCCAGCGAAAGCTCAAGAAGACGTGCGGCGCTCGCATGGCGACGACCCGGAGGAACACCTGGTCTTCAGGGAAAGGCCGGTCATAAAACAGGACCATTCCCGTAGCCATCGCCAATATCGCGGCGACAAAGTTCCGCGATGCGAGAACACCACGCATCACGATCGCTCCGGCCGTTCGGCCGGGGGCCGCGCCGCGCCGTCCGTGCGAGCTTTGCGCCCTTCGCGCCACTTGCGGTAATCCTGGTCACGCCACAGGGTTCTCTTCAATACGGAGTTCACCACGTGATCGGGGCTGCTCTCGATGAATTGCGCGTAGTCATCGAGGAGCGCGCTGACGGGTTCTTCCATACGAACTTCCCTCGTGAGAATCGCTGGTGCTTTCTTAATGATGGGCATAATTGTCTCCTTCGAAAGGAATTGCGAACGTTCGATCTGAAGAGGTGGAAACGACTACAGGCACCGGGTACGGTGCCGCAGGGCGGGAGCGACCCCACGCACTTTTTGGGCGGCTGAAAGCCGAAAAAGTGGGGTCGCTCCCGCCCGTTTTGGTACTTTTCCCGCTGCTGCTTTTCGTTTTCGTTTGAGACATCGCGTTGTGTGTAAGGAGCATGCGGGGCCACACGGTGAAGCGGGGGGTGAAGAACGATGTGAAGAGTGTCATATTTTCCTTCTTCACCGCTTTTCCTCTGTTTCGCCGTCGGAAGAACCAATCGCTCGCAGGGTTTGGGTCTCGAATTGAACGGTATGTGGCTTGTCGCTCCCGCGCAGGTCGTCGCGGATTTCGGCATCGGCGACACGTCCTACTTTCCAGGCGCGGTAGAGATGTTCGAAGCGCGAGCCTGCGAAACGTTCCTTGGCGAGGTTCCGAAAGATCAAATCTCCCTCCGTTAGGGACGTGTACTTTGCCAGGTCCCACGCTTTGCGAATCGCGAAATAGCGCAGCAGATCATCCGCGGGACTGGACGAGAGAGGAATGGTGACAAGATCGCGGAACAGTTCCGAGGCCTTGACGAAGTGCGCATCGGTCCGTGCCAGAAACAGAAATCGGAACTCGGAAAGCTCGCGAAACAGCGGTAGATACATTTGCAAGTGATGGACGAATCCAGTGAGGTTCGCCTCGACGTCCTGGATATAGGTGAGCGTCAGAGTCCGCGAGCCTGCCGAGGCGGGCGAAAAGAACATGGGATAGCGGTCCACGAAATAGCGGACGGTCGGCGTGACGGTGTGGCGTCCCGTGTAGGTTTTCGAGGGAAGATGGTGTTGGGGAAGCTTCCATTCCGTACAAAAATAAGCGACCTTGTCAGGCTCCGTTTCGAGGTAGTCGAGATCGAGATTCCCGAGCACGAAGTCGAGCATCGCAATGCGGGTCCGGATATATTCCAGCGCGTGCTCGCGGCGGTTGCGGAGATTCTCCCTGCCAATCTCGCGGTAAACCTTCCGCGAGAACAGATGGTAAGCCGCGCCGCCCTTCGCGAAACGATAGATTCGTGCGTGCCGGTCCGCCTGAAGTTTGTTCCAGAAGAGCATCGTTCGTTTGCCCCAGGAAGCGCCGGTAAAGCCCAGGAATTGGCGCGCCAGAAAGTAGCCCGAATGAGTGGCGACGAGATAGAGAAAGCGCGCCTCCTCTTCGGTGTAACCGAGAGCTTCGAGCGCGCCGATCTGTGTTCGAGGCAGATTCATAGAGAGAGGATTTTTGCCGTGATTTCGCTTTCATCGAGAACACGCCGCAGCCGCGAAGAATCCTCGCGGCGGGCATACAGAGAAAAGCCGGCTTTCGCTTTTTCGCCCAAGGCGCGCGGTCTGTAGTTGCGAGTCGCAAGCTCCAGGTCCACATGCTGTCGTTCCATGTCGGATGTGTCGTACTCGAGTCGCAGGTCCGGCACGGGTATCTTGCCGCCCACCACCGATAATCCATGCCGCTCGGCAATCTGCCCCAGGGCCTCCGCGGTCCGGCCTTCGTCTTCGAGAGCTGCGAGATCGCGATTGAGATTCCGTTTGAGCTCGTAATCAAGAACAACGCGCGTCGCACGACCTCCCGTCGATTCGATCCGTTCGATTTCCGCTTGATACAGGCGGTAGAGGTCCGCATCGTGTTTCGCTTCGCGCGGCTTGGCAAATCCGTGATAGATGGCCTGCGCGTCTGACACGCGCCCCGATTTCCGGACAAGCCGCGCACCCCGTTTGGTAAGGGCGAACAAACGAGTCGCGTTGTTTTGCCCAAGGGGAAGTCGCTTTTCGGATAGAAGCGACTGTTGCTTGAGCCGGCGGATTTCGCGTTCCATGCGTTCGGCGTCGCCACCGTACCCGGCACGAGCAAGATCGCGAGCGGCGATGACCCGAAAGGTTCCCACTTCGGCCAGGGTTTCCAGTTCCGAGTCGCGCAGGAAATAGCTCCGGTCGCGTGTGTAGTGGGCGCGGGGGGAATCGAGCGCCTCTGGCAGTCGCTGTTTTCTCGTCAAACGATCCACGGCTCGGACGTCGTCCGGAGCAATTTTCACTTGTTCCATCGAGCGGGCTTCCACCTGAGAATGAGAGTCGAATGGGCTGCTCAAGCGGCGACGACCTTCGCCGCGCTCGTCTTGCGGATCGATGGAATGGGGGTCACGGGACATCGTGCGGCGCCCCCGGGTCGTCTTCGGGCGCCGGCATTTCAACCTGACCGACTTGGAATTGGCGGTCCAGGTGAGACAGCTTGCGCCCGGTATCCTTCAAGAAAAACTTCCGTTGCAGTAGAAGCGATGCGCCGAACACGTTCACGAAGAGCACGGCAAACGCGGCGAGGAGTATCGGCCCATACGAGTGAATCAAGACACTCTTGTAGGGAGCCATGAACTTCAACTGGTCGAGGAGCCAGAATCCGTAAGCGAGCAAGATGGCGATGGTCAACAAGAGCGCGTTGGCTATCATCTTGAAATCCTCGGTTTTCGAGAAGGTGTTCCGACAACACAATGGGGTTTCCGGGAGCGGGCGGAAAGCGGGGCGAAAAGGAGGCCCTTCTGAGGCGCGCCGGTTGTTCTAGTGGCGGAAGTCCGTGAGTGCGGACGTGGCCGTCCAGAGGAGTACAGCTGCGGCACCAGGTCGGCGGTGGCGCGTCGAGGTTGGGCCGAGTGTGCCCTGCGTCCGCCCGCGACCTCTTCGGTTTGCGTTTGGACGGGGTTTCTCATTTGAAGGCCTGGTCCTCGCGGAAGTAGGTGATGGTCATTCCCAGAGGATTGATGGGGATCAGTTCGTTGGGCACCTGCGATTTGAAAACGAAGACAAAGTTCGCGGTGTACAGATCGCGTTTCAGCTCGCTGTGATCCGTGGGTGAGTAATACACCATATAAAAGTCCACACGCGCGCGGAAGGGCGGTGTCTGCATCTCTTCGAGCGACGCTTTCTGCACATCCACGTCGATCTCGGGCGCGGCGGTATTGGTAATGAATTTCTTGATGATGTCGCCCTTCCGATAGGCATCGAGAATGCCGTTGGCGAGCTTGCCGTCGAGGAAGTAGAGAGACTTCGAGAAATCGTCCTGAATCGTGTAGCGGTTGCGGCGGTAGTAGAGGGAGCAAAACTCGGAAAGGAAATACTTCGCTTCGGCGTCCTGGGGCTTGTATTCGAGGTTGTGATAATTGATGGCCTCGGCGCGGCCCAGGTCATCAATGCGGATCACGAGCGGACGAAAGTTCTGGAAGGTGCGAACCGTGCGGAGATCGATGAGCGCGAGGGCCACGCACACGATGGACAGCAGGGCCAGAGCAATCTTGAGATAGGTATTGGTCACCATCGGGTCACCGCAGGATTCGAGATACAGGCGCTTGGCGTCGTAAAAGCTCGCATCGTGATCCATCAGAACACCCGATCGAGGACGGCGGCGGGGGCCTCGAGTAGCCCAGCAGACGATCCGCCGGCGGTGCCGCTGAAAATGTGGTTCGTCAGCGAAGGAATCTTCAGAAGGACGTAGATTGATGCAAGAAATGTAATGAAGAGGACAGGAAACCAGGCAACGAGCTGGACGGTGGAAAGCGTTCCGGCCGGCGGAAGGCGCAGCGCGCCAAGCATGAGATTTCCGATGACATACACGACGGCAGCGGCGATGACTTGGTAAAAGGCATATTGAATGAAGCAGCGGAACCATCCCCAGAACAGCCATTCCATCTTCGGAACGATAAAAAACGGAACGAAGACGGGTCCCACCAATACGCAAACGGCCGTGGCAATGAACCCGTAAGCGATGACCACAATCGCGATCGCCTGTGCGGCGGCGAGCAGAATGGTCACGATGACGTAGATGGCGGTTCCGAAAAAGTCTCCCCAGCTCGGTGAGTCCATGCGCGATTCAAAGTCGGCAACCTGGGACACCACTGTTTGCAGTTGCGCCTGGTCGATTTGGCTCGACAGGAACTGGGCTTCGTCGGTGACGAGATTGTGAAAGCTCGTTCCAATGCCGGGGATCGGAGTGCTGTAGTAATTGACCATCGCAAAGCCAAAGCTGATGGTCAGAAGCAAGCTTGCAAAATGATCGAAATGAAAAGCCGGCCGGCCCGAGGCGGAGGCGAGAGCGGACTTGATCCCGAACCAGGCCACGAGGATCGTGGCAAACGAGCGGAACAGATTCTGGCCCATGGTGTCGAAGAAGCCGAGGTTCTGGGTGAGCAGGTTGTTGATCGCCTGGAAGATGTACTGCAGGAAATCGGTTTGCACTGCCGTCAGCTCCTTCGACGCCGGGCGTCTCGTTCCGCACGCCTACTGCATGCGGAAGTTCTGAAGTGAAGCGGTTATGGATCCGGTGACCTGGGCCATGTTCGCGCCCATGCTCGCTTGGCGGCCGATATCGAGGTTGATGGCACTCGCTGTCGAGTCGCGCTGTTGTTTCGCGAGGATGGTCTGTTGTTCCAGGAGCGCGGCGAGAAGTTTGTTCGAGTCCTGAACGGTGTGGAGGGTCAAGACGCCCGCCGCATTGATCTTGTTCAGGACGGACACTTCGCTGTTGAGACCGGAATCGCCCGAGAACGAGTCGTCTTCGAGGTTTCCGATCTGCGTCTGCACATTGCCCGCGCCGCCGCGGATCGCGCCGATGGTGGCCATGGCGTTCATGTTTGCTCCATCAGCCAGTTCGATCGAAGCGTATTGCGACTGGACGCGCCCGAGTTCGGAAGAATCCATCCCCGAAAGTTCATACGGGTCGTACTGAGAGAGCGGGTTGGTGGCTTTCAGGTATCCGGTGTTGATGTTCGGAAGCACACCGGTATTGATCCCGTTGATCCATGACACCGTATTCCCAAAGGTGTTGAGCGAAGTGACGTCTCTCCACTGCGAAAACAGCGCCCGGTAACGAGCCGGCATGTTTTTGACGAATTGCGCCATCTGCAGCGCAAGGTTGAGATGTTTGGTGATCTGGGTGTAGCTCTTCTGCAGTTCCGCCAGGTGCTGCTGGAGCTGGTAGTAGCGAAGCAACGCGTTATGGTAGTTGGTCGGGTCAAAAACGACGCCGTTCCCGAATTGCGCGGTCGCGGTACCAACTCCCAATCCCAACACCAGCAAGCAAATCAGAATCTTTCTTTTCATGGAACTTCTCTCCTTTTGGCCTTCACATGTCGGAAGGCATTTTGTGGTTGGTGTAATCGGGCAACGCGAGATCGCCCGAGAGATAGACTTTGACCCGGTGGCCTTCGCGGATAGTCACCGTGGGCATGATGTTCAGGAACTTGTCGAGGATCTGCGCCGAAGATTGCGCGGTGCCTTGCGCGAATCCCTGACGCATGAGGTCAGAACTGGACGCGTTAAGAGAACCTGCTGTTCCGCCTTCCGCAACTGCGCCGATCGCTCCAATCGCGAGCGAAACTCCGAAGATGCGAAGATAGTGGTTGTTGACCTGGTCCCGCAGGCCGGTGTCGCCGATTTGGTTGAGTCCCTTGAATTGGTCGAGGCTGACGGAATAGCCGTCGGGCATGAGCAGACGATGGAACACGACGGCCAGACGCGTCTGGCCGAAGGTGTCGATCTTTTTGGTTTCACCGAGCAACTTCGACCCTGCAGGGATGAGCAGATGCTGGCGGTCGTTGGAATAGACATCGGTTGAGAGCACACACTCGACGGGACCGGCAAAACCTCCATCGAGCCGGTTGATGAGAACAGTTTCAAGGATGGTTCCCTCAAAAAGTACATGGGTCTTTCCTGCCGCCGCGTTCGGGGGGTCAGCCGGCACGGCGGCAGGGTTTCTCGGTTCCTCCTTTCGATCGTGGGTTGATTCCGCGGAATCGCTTCGCGTGGCTAACGGCGGTATGGGCGCGGGTGAAACCGGGCCCGGTTGCATCTCTTTCAGGAGTTGTGCGACTTGCGCCGAGTCAGGTCCAACGGGAACAAGACTTGGTGCGGCGGGCGCTGTTTCGGGTTCGGCTGCCGGTGCAGCGGGCGGAGCTTTGCGGTAGGTCAGAGCGACATTCGAGGCAAACAGAGAAACATACGCGCGCCTCTTGCGCTCCGCTTGAATGGGGTCTTCCGCTCGCTGTTCGGGCGGGTTACCGGACGCACCCTGCAGCGGTGCCTCCTGCGGATCTTGCGGACCAGCGCTGAGCAAACGAGTCTGCTGGGCGAGCGCGGACTGCGCGACCAGTTGCTGGCGCTGTAATTCTTCAATCCGGTTTTGCAACTCGTTGATCTTGGTTTCGTTCACTTCGAGCGGCACCTGTACGGGCACTGCGGCCGTGGACGATTTCGCCGGTGCCGGCGGCTTCTTCCCTCCGGTCAGCCACATGATCGCGACCATCAGGAATGCCAGCCCGATGAGCAGCCAGGATTGGACGTTCTTGGGAAGGAGACCTTGTGGCTTGGGAGCTTTTTCCTGAACCTCAGCAGGTTGGGTCATCGGTCGTCCCTCAGTTCGTGCTCACGCGACGCGTAAACAAGAGTTTCTTTTTGCCAATGACCAGGTAGCCCGAGTCGATGATCTTGGGCGCGACGTACACGCCATTCTCGAACTGGAAGGAAATCAGATTGGGTTTGCCGTCCTTGACTTCATACAAGGCGGGCTTTTCACGTGCCGCGCACTGGATGTAGGTGAACGAGTCGTCGTGGTAGATGGCGGAGACCAGAAACGGATCGCGCGCTGATTTCGCATCCAGGACATAGTCGAACTGAAGCTTCGTCGCGTAGCTGGAACGAAAGCGACTTACTTGATCGGCGGCCGCAGCCTGCGCGGAACGCACCTGATCCGCCGTCTGCGCTCGCATCGCGTCCATTTCCTTCTTGTACGCTTCGGCCTCCCCGACGCTCACATATCCACGGAGCGCAGTATTGCCCGCGATATGCGAGCCTTCCTTGGGCTCGATAAAAATCTTGAGGTCGGGTTCGACGTTTGGTTGGTCGCTGATTTCGGTCAGCAAGAAGGAATAGACGTGCCCACTTGCGGTAATCAGATTGAGATTGCTGCGAATGCCGGCCTGGGCCGGATGGACATAACAGAGGTTGTGTGCGCCGTTGATGATCCAGAATTCCTTGTCGCCGGTCGTAAAATCGAGGATCTCTTCGTCTTCCGGTAGGACAATCAGTGTCGAGAATCGGAGCTTGGCGCGAACCGGGACAATATCTTCCTTTGAATACTTGACGACACGCGCGGCCTGGTCGGCTGCGGCGCGCGCAGGCGAGCATGGGAGGGCCACAGCGTTCAAAACGGCGATTGCTACAAGACCGACAAATCTCCACTGCCGCGGAATGCCAATGCGTTGTTTCATAGTCCACTCCTTATTGAAAATGTCAGCGTTTGGAATAGGTCCTGTCGCGGCCGACGTAAGCCGAGACAATCGACAACACCAAGATCAGACCCGCGGCGAGGATTCCCGCGACTGCCAACAACTTGGGGTACGGCGTCTGATACTTTTCTGCCCAGCTAAGCAGACGAAAAACAAGAATCACGGCACTACTCCTGCGAGGGTTTCAAGACCCTTCTCGAAACCGTACGTCTCGAACGCCTCTCTGCGTTTCTTGTTGTCGTAGGGATCGTTGGTGTACAGCCAATAGCTCTTGGGATCGACGTTCAGGTTCGCGACCTTCGCCAGCTCCGGGGTCTTAATCAAGAATTGCTGCTTGGGGATAAGCCCGGAAATGAGCTCGACTTCGTTTTCGTTCAGGTGGAACTGCCGACGGTACAGTTCCCTGTCCATATCGGGATTCGCGAGGAAGATTTTGGTGGCGCAACTTTCAATGATGACGTCGAGGATGTCGGAGCGCTTGAGCTCGTCGAGCGATTGCGTTGACAGAACCATTGCGGCGTTGTGTTTTCGCCAGGTCTTGAGCGCTTCCACCACGTATCGCTGGATGGCGGGGTTCTTCAAAAACACCCAGGCCTCGTCGATGAAGAAGGCTTTGAAAACCGAGCTAATCTGGCGGTCCGCGATAACGGCGTTGGCGCGGTGCAGGATGTAGAAGAGGAGCGGTTCCAGCAGTTCCGGGTACTGGCTCATGCGCTGGAAGTCGAAGCACTGAAAGCGGGAAAAGGAAATGGTGTCTTCGGCATTGTCGAACAGGAATCCGAACTGTCCGCCGCGAGTCCATTTGGAGAGCCGGTTCGCCGTGTCGCGCCCGAGCGTGTTCGCCAGCACGCCGAGCGTGCGGAGTGAAGGGTCCACGGCATACAGGTTCTCGACCTGGTGGAACAGGTCACGCTCGGTCGCGGGGTCAAGCTCCCCCGCCTTCGTTCCTTGAATCAGCATTTTCAAAAAGAGAGCAAGGAAGTCGAGATTCTCCTTGGTGGGCGGGAGTGAAAACGGATTGATCTTGAATCCCTCAGATTCGAGGCCCACGCGAACATACGAGCCGCCGAAAAGCTGAGTGAGACTTTCAAAACTTCCGCCCAGATCGAAGATGAAGGTGTGCGGATCGTATTTCTGAAGATTCGTGATCAGGAAGTTCAGCAGGAAACTTTTCCCGGCGCCCGTTCGCCCGAGAATCATGGTGTGAGCCACATCGCGGTAATGGAGATTCAGGTAGTAGGGCGTATGGTGGTTGGTCTCTAGCACGGCAAGATATTCGTGCCGGAGATGCTGGTTGCGTGGCTGGCCGCTGTGCAGGGTGAAGAGAAAGGAGAAGTCCGCATAGTTGGTGTTCAGCACATACAGAGAACGCAAGTTGAAAACGTGGTTGCCGGGAACCGCCGCGAGAAAGGCGTTCAGCAGATTGTAATTTTCTTCATAAAGCTGGGCGTCGTGGACGCTGAAGACTTTGTAGAAATCGGCGCACGCCCGGTCCACCTTGGCCAGATCCAGGTCGTAAATCACGACGGTGAGGGAAAACCGGCCAAAATAATTCCCGTGCAGCTCGATCTCCTTGATTCCTTCGCCGAGTTCCCGGACCTGGGATTCCTTGGAATCGTCGAGGAGCACGTCTTGGGTGGGCGCGTCGTTGAGACTCACCTGGCTTGCGAAGGAACGCTTGGTGTTATGGAAATGGCGGCGCTTGGTCTGAATGGTCCGCCGCATCTTTCCGGAGTCTTCTTTTTTCCATTCGGTGACGACGTAGTAGTTCGCCTCGACCTCGAGCAATCGTTTGAAGATGAGAGGAAAACTCTGCGCGGAGGGCTCTTTGAGGGTTAGAACCTTGACGTAGTAATCGTCCACGCGCAGAAATCCGCGGTGGCATTCGATGGGCGATTCGGGAAGATAGTAATCGAGAAAGGTGTCGTACTTGAGTTTGGCGAGTTCCAGTTTGTCGGGCCGAAAATTGAGAGTTCTCTTGAGAATGCGGAAGGCTTCCTGTTTATCGAGCATCCGGACGGGAAGGAAGTCACTGACCTGCAGGATGAAGCTGCGCGCTTTCTGCAGCAGCGCGGCCTCGGCAACGCTGATGTCCCGGGCAAGAGAGACGACTTGCTTCTGCGAGGAAAAATGCGCGTGCAGATCCGCAAGAGCCTTCTTTGGATTCTTGGGCAGATCGGCGAACGCGCTTCCCAGCTTGTGCGTAGCTTGCAGCCCCTGGTACAGAACCACGTAATAGACGGACAGAGAAAACAGCGTGTCGGCCTTGCTGCCAAGATAAGCGATACGATTTTTAATCGCGGTGTTTACGATGGGATTGTCGTAGAGCTTGTACGGAATTGCTTCATTGTTCCTCTTGAACAGGTATTGGTAGACGCGGTGGTTTTCATCGAAAAGCTTCAATGCCGATTCCAGGCGCTTGGCCAGACCATCAATCGAAGCGTTGTCAAGACACTCGTAGTCCACGCCGCGGACTTCGAGGATGACGCCCACTTCTCCTGTCTTGGTGAGAAAAACGTACGGGCCGATGAATCCGTACAGATTGATCTGCTCGCTGAGCGAGCCGGTTTCGTCGTAGTTCTTGAAGATTCGACTAAGCCTGAGCATGGCCATCCCTTCGCACTCGAATGGGGCTGAATTTCATCGGGTCGTATTGCGGGCGAAGCCTTGCGGCCGTCAGCAGAAAACGCAGGATCTGCGGGTCGGTTTGGGTGGCCCAACGAGCGAAAAAGTACAGCAACAAAAACATCAGCAGCCCTCCGAACACGCTATTGAGCAGATTGAAGGTCGCGGCGCCGAGGCACATGGCGAAAAAGAAGAGCTTTCGTTCGGCCCCGAGGATTGTGAGGGGCCGAGAAAGCGAACGATGCACTCGGTTGATGCGTCTTGGTTCCGCCATCTATTTCTCCATTGGGACCGTGAGGAATCAATTGCCGGGAAAAAGCCACGCGAGAAAATTCACCGCGGCGATGGCCATTCCCACGCCGAAGAGCACGCCGGCGAGCACGCGCTTCGATCCACCTTCCCCGAAGGCGAACGTGAGCCCGGCCACGACGATCGCGACCAGCGAGAGGCCGCGAGCGATAGTGCTGGTGAAAGCCGTCTCCAATACATTGACGGCATTCTCCCAGGGAGAATTGCCACCCTGCGCGAACGCCGGCGCGGCCAGGAACAGAGCCACAGCCGAGGCGAGGACAGCGCGAGTCGAGCGAAGCCAGCGAGGAACGACCTTCCCACGTCTATTCATGTCCACACCTCGGCAAGAGTTTGCGTCGCAGGTCGCGATGCGAGGGAAGTCCACGTCTCCGACACATGCCGCGGGTCGCAGTCGGAACGCACTGGTCCGAAGACACGCTAGGCTTACCCCGCAAGAATCCCGCCCGTTGCGTCTTGACGCCCCGCAGCGGCAAAGGAGTGTGTCGCGTGAGCTTCCCTCTATTTACCTATTCAGTGTTTGGAGAGAAAAATGTGTCGCAGGAAATCCGAAATATTTCGAGGAGCTGCAGAAGGTCTCGCGTTGTCCGCAGACGGGGACAAACTTCGCGCGTGCAACTCCGTTGCAGTTCGCGCAGCCGGCGATTAGGACCGGCTTATGTCGGACTCCGTCCCACTTGAAGAGTCAGCGCAAGCCGAAGAGAGTCGAGGATGACACGCCGTCACGCAAGAGGCGCGGATGGTCCGTCCGCGCCGATAGCCTTGAGAATTTGACTCGCGACTTGCTGGACAGCCTCCATGCTCTCAGCCAGTAGCTTTGCATCGCCGCCATACAGCCCGATGTAGTCTTGGGCTGCGCTGCCGGTGTCCAGGCCAATTGCGCTCGAGACGACGAAGGCGACGGCTTCCGCTTCGGTCTCGCGGACGCGTTTCGAAGTGCTCCTCCGGCGCTCGCCACGGTGCATAAGCTCGTGCGCGACCTCATGCGCAAGAGTCGCAAACTCCTCAGCCGGAGATTGACCGGGCAGCAGCGTGATCCTGCCGCCTGCGGATTCGCCACGCGCCGGTGCAATGTCCTGCGAATATTCAAGGGCGATGCCCTGCTCCGCCACAAACCTCGCAAGGCGCTCGCGGTGTTCCCGGGGATCGCCGTTGACGCTGCCGATTGCCGGCAGTTCCTGCCCGTCCGTTTGGCTGACATCAAAGACATACGCCGCACGGAATCCAACCGTCGACGGCGAAGCATCAGGCTCGGTTTGTTCGGCGCTCTCGGCTTTGCGTTTAATGATGGGGGCGAGAATCAGAATTCCTCTCTCGCCCTTCTTCACGAAGCGACCCAGTTTGTGCCACGTGTGGAAGCCGGCGACGTGGGTGGCTGTGGAATTCTGGGACGCTATGAGCATGATGTTGTGCCACGAGTAGCGATGGAACCGCGCGATTGCAGCGAGGTATTCCTGCAGCCGCTCACTGTGGCCTGCTTCGAGAGCCTGCCTGAGCTGCTCGATAGCGCTGCTCGCGATCTGTTTTGCTTCTTCAACTTTCATTTTTTCTATCCTCCTGTTTCGGGGAGTCCTTGCTCCCTTCACCCACAGCCGAGGGAGCAAGGACGCGAAACAGGAGGACAGAAACGGAGGGATTGGCGCTTCCCGGTCGCAATGGGCCGCACGCATGAGTGACGCCCGGTTTCTGGCGGCGCGAAGCGTGCTAGTGGAGACCGCGGGAGAATAGTCGAAGGATCGCGAGGCGCAAATTTCTGCGCGGGTAGGGCGAGGAATTCGTCAACGTGATGGAGTTCTCGACGAATACGGAATCAAGCCACGAGGCGGGAACGTTCTTGAGCTTCGGTCTGGGCAATTAGAGCGACTCCAGGTAGGGCCGCATGACGTTCGCGACTCGGCAGACCTTGGCGGCGACCCAGAGTTCGTCCATCGACGCTTTCTTAAGGCGGCGGCACTCTCGGAGTGCCTCAAGCGCCACGTCCGTTCCGATCTTGTTGCGGAACTTGAAGCAGTCGGCCACTGTTTTTGCCGGTGCATAAACCTTGAGGGTTGCGCCGCGAACGGGATATTCCTTCACTCCAAAGCGAAGAGCTGGACCGGACATGCGCACAAAGCGAAACGGCGGAGTTGTTACGCGTGGAGTCCAGGCTTTCACGTCAATGGCCATCCAAACCTGGTGCGGGGCTTGCGTTGTGAATTTATGGAATTGCAGTGCGGAGAGGAGACAGATTACGCCTTTCGGAACCTTATGGGCCGCTTCGATGAGCGACAGGTGCTCGGTGACGCGGGACGATGTGGGTGCGTAAAGTCCGCGTCCTAGTTTTCTGAGGACACCTTTCCTGACAAACCTGGGCAGATAGTTTCGGGGGATGCCCAGGGCGAAGATGTCCTTTGAACGGAGGATCTGCCGCTTTGCGGCGAGAGCCAGCAGCCGGTTTGATTTGGATTCCATGGCGTGTCACGGCCCAGTGTACCAAATACTCGGTACATGTAAATAAGTACCTAGGATATAGAACATCGCGAGCACTAGCTCCTTCGTGCAAAAAAGGGACTAAACCCTATCGGCCCTCCGGTTAGGGTCGAGCGAAGCGCCGCTTGCCGATGCGTCACTTTTCAGCGCGCGAGACGGCGGAGTTTCGCGAGCAAGCGCTTGAGCCGTTGGCGGACAGCATTCGATGAAGTTCCGTTGAAGTCCGCGAATTTCTCTCCGTTGGTTCCGTTCAGCTTAAGATCAATCAAGAGATTCAACTCCGCATCCGTCAGCAGGCCCTTCGTGACGCAGCGATGCAAAAAGTGACGCAGAAACGCATATCGTTCGAAGGACTCCTCAAATGTCAGCGACGTCAGAGCCTCGCCGTCGTAGTGATCCGTGACTCCCATCCGTCCGCTTTCGCGGCTGGCCCATTCGAACACTTGACGTTTCACCGCGCGGGAAATCGCGAACGCGAAGTGCGACTGTCGAGCGTGTAGTTCCTGGGAGCGCAGATATTGCAGCAGGAAACTGAGCACCTGTTGCGAGATGTCTTCCAGCGATAGCCCGGGCTGTTGTTTGGAGACGCGCCGGACGGTCCCGTGCAGCATCGGGAGGAACGTCAGGATGAGAAGGCTCTCAGTAATCGCGGGTGTCAACGCGCGAATGACGAAGAGCTCGTGCAGCAACTGATCGGAACGCGCATCCGCCGGTGAGGCTTTCAGATCTGAGAGTAAGCTTGAAACGGAGGGATATGCACGCAGACGTTCGGACACAGAAAAAACTTCACTCAAGGTGTGAGAGTCGGTGCGGGACAAATCGCGAAGCAGTCGCAATTCGATTTTGCAGAGTGTGCAGTCGCAGATACCTCCCGCCGGCATGGTCTAACTCCCCGCACGCCCAGTGACAGACTGGGCCTACGTCCGAGAGCGGTCTTGCTCTCGATGACTTCGAACAGCAAAGGGACAGGCATCGGTCGCGGGGTGGAACCGGTGCTGTATCGCCGCCTCGGGCCGGGAGACTGCGGCGGAGGCGTATCCTCTGCAATTCGGCGTGATGATGATCAGATTTGTTTTGGTTGGCAGGAATGCGGGACAAACGAAAAGGCCCTCCGGCCTGAGCCGGAGGGCCTTCATGGGCGACGTTCAGAACGGCGCCTCTCCTGATTCGGCACCTGGTTCCGTGCTGGGCGCTGTCGTTGGTGCATCGGCCTCCGCACGGCTCAGCCTGCGCACGGAGTTCGCGCGAACGCTCCAGAAGACGCTGAACTGCGCAGCCTTGGCCTTCTTGGACTTGCCGTTCTCGCGTTCATACTTCGAACTGACGAGTAGGCCGTCCACGAGGACGTGGTCGCCCTTGTGAAGGGATTCCGCGAGAGACTCACCGAGACGGTTGAAGGCCACGACCCGGTGCCACTCGGTCTTGGATTGCCATTCGTCCTTCGAGTCCTTCCACGACTGCTGCGTTGCGACGGACAGAACCGTGAAGTTCGCTCCGTTGCCGCGGACTTGCCGCTTCTCCGGATCTTTTCCGAGGAAGCCGATGAGTTGAACGTGATTCAGATACATGTTTGTTTCTCCTTTTTTGCCCCATTTCCTTGGGGCACCCAAGGGCGGAGAGGATACTGCTCCCAAGGCGAGCGGCTGCATTCTGGGAGGGACCCGAAAGATTCAGAGGGAGGAACCGGGAAAGCAGAAGCCGAGAAGCTGCCGGGCGCAGGAATTATCGCGAAGCCGTGCCCAAGGAAAGGAGCGGCGGAAAAGGAACATGGCTCGAAGCACTTGACACTGGTGGCGACCGCCGAGAAATTGGGATCGGAGAATTGAGCTACGGAATATGGCATCGCAACTTCAAAGGGGCCGGTACGTGCTCGACGAGGCTGCAGAGAAAATGTCTCAATCGGAGCTTCGTGAAATGCCTTGAGCGCGGTGTCGGGACCTGGGCTTTCTTCGTCGTAACGACAGTGTTGACACGAATGATTCCGCAAGTGACTGCATGTCCTCATTGCGGGCGGTAGTACCACCTGCACTGATGCTTCGGGCGTGATCGGTTTTCGTCCGTAAATTTCTATTTGCTTGAACGGCCTTGCTAAAAGTCGAATTAGAACGGAAATAACAACCGGCACGGTTTGAATACTTTCATGCCGGCGCTAAGTGCGACGCTCACGCCGGCTCGCATTTACTCCTAGCATTCAGGCTGCGGAGAAAATCCACGGCCTTCTGTGCGTGCGCTGCCGCTCTGAAGATGGCGCGTGTGTCATCCTGGAGGATGGTTAGCTAGGTTGCGATGAATCGAGCTTTTTCGCTAATTCGCGCAACGAAAGGTCAAATTCATCGCGGCGTCGCCGAATGTATGGGCCTATTCCTTCCATGTGTGTCAGCTTATAGAGCGGACATAGGAGTGTCAACGTTGAGTCGTAGGGCTAGTTTCCTTTTGGCTTGTAAGGGCCTTAGAAGTTCGGTCTGTTGAAATGAATCACGTGACCCGCGCTAAGAATCATCATTGCAGCGAACCATCGCAAAAACTTTTAGTTCCTGTTACGTGATAAAAACGGCAGCCTTCTGCCATTCCTGAGTGTCCACACCCTCGGGGATTTCTAGCTCCGCAGAAATCAGCACAACGCTTTTCTGCTTGTTTTTCAGCGCAGAACTCAAAACGTCTTGCTTGCGATCCAGCAGTGTCTGCAAGACGGCACCATACGGACTCAGATTACCTATCAGCGGCCCCCTCCCCTGCGCCTTCGCTTCCACGAGGAGTGCGCGGAGACCGCCGGCATCAAGCTGGGCCAGCCTCGCCAGGCCCATAATGTTCTCGGCCAAGAGACGGATGTTGCTGGGTAAATTCTCTTTCTCCCACAGCTCAGTGACCAGGGCGATGAAGGTCTTGATAGCAGATATATTGTCGTCTGATTTCGCGAGCGCCGTCGATGCGGAGAGCGTGACCGCCTCTTGAATCGATATCTCGGCGTGCTCCAACATTGCTTTGATCTGGTAGGCAATCCGCGCCTTGCTCCAGTTCGCGTCATCGGATTTGTAAATAAGCTCGTGAGTGGCAATCGACCAGGCGTGCTGCAGGAATGTCTTTATCTGCATCTCAAACAGGATACCGTGCAGGCCAGTGGGCGGAAGTGCAGGATCGTCTTTCCAGCGGACGTACAGTCGCAGGTCGTCGAACGGGAAAGCCTCAGGCGCTTTTTTGGTTACATCGTCTTTTTTCGGGCGACGAGACTGGAAAGTGAATAATTCCGTTACGAGTTTCTCGGCGCTGGCGATCTCCGATCCATTGCGCACTACGATCGTAGCCGCAAAGAAGTCTTCAAGCGCCGCGGGATCTCCAAAGCGGGCGGATTCGATTTTCAGCGTGAAGCTCTCAACCGTCTTCGTCCGGCTCTCGTAGTGCCATTTTTCGTGCAGATTGGGTCTGACCAGCGCATCCACACGCTCTTTCAGCTGGCCGCAGAGTTCATCCTGATCGTCATAGAGCCTGCGAATGGAGGCGGGGATTTTCATCGGTCATCCGAGCAGCTCGCTTTTCAGCACTTCGTAACGTTCCTGCCTGGGCGTCAAATCGGTACTCGCGCCGCGGGCCTGAGTGTAATAGGAGAGCGCCGTCTTGTAGGTGTTTTTTGCGTCCTTCTTGATGAACGGCTCTAGATCATCTTTTTTGGCGGCGAGCGTTTCGACCTTCTTCATGAAGGAAATGTAGCGCTTGGCAAGCTCGCCGGCGGGTTTTGCCTTTACGGTCGAAAGATTTAATGCAACGACACACCACAGCGTATAAAAGTGCGTAAAGGACTGTGCGAACTGTGAAACCGCGTTTTCGTGCTCTTCCATTTTTGTCAGGTACGCTCGTGCCGCGGCGACAGCTTTCGTAAACTTCTCTTCAGAAAAAGTGATCTCTGAGTGTTCCGGCGCATCGTCATACTTGGCATACAGGACATCCAGAACATCCTGATCAAACCCCAGGACGGCATCTTCAAGCAGCACGAGCATCAACTCCGATATGAACTGCGTATCTGCCATCCGCTTGATGCGGGCCGTGGTCACGACTCCCAGAACCTTCCATGCGTCCTTTTCTGATTCCTTTTCCACCTGCGCGGCGAACCAGCCCTCGAATTTTGCGTGCCGGAGTTCTTGCCGTGTCAATTTCCGGGCATTCCGATTCAAGCGGTCGAACACCTCGTTGATGAGGGAGCCTTCAACCCTGTCCACCATTTCCACGGATATCTGGTAGTTCCAGAAAAGGTGCTTTAATTTGTCGTCGCCCTGAAGGATGCTGCTCCACTTCTTGCCATTGAGCCGGGCGTCGCCATAATCCTTGCCCATGCTGATTTTGTCGGCCGCAAAGTCGAGTATGGTCTGGAGGCGTTGTTTGCCGTCCACGACGTGGTACGTTACCTGGCCGGCGTCGGAAATGGTCTTATGCAGGAAAATAGCCGGGCTCGGATAATCTCGAAAAATCGTGTCGAGGAAAAACTGCCGGTCCTGCCGCGTCCACACACTGCGGCGTTGATACGGCGGCTCCAGATTGAGCTGCTTGTTTCGCGCCAAGTCGAGGAGCCAGGTGATGTCCTGAGTTGTGGGGCGGCGCTTCATTAGACTAGTTTCCTTTTGGCTTATAAGGGCCTAGGAACTTCGGGCCGTTGAAGTGAATCATGTGATCCGGGTTATCCGCGATCCAGACTTCCGTCTCCCAGGCGATATCGGCGGCGTACTTGCGAAACTCGTGAATCCCAAGGAACGCCGTAATGTAAACCCGATCGGCGCTGCAGCGTGACAGCATTTTCTCCAGCTCCTTGTGTCGCTTCGGAGAAACCGGACCGTGCGAAGTGACCGCCTCGATGAGGTAAAGCCAGTTCTTGTCCGGCCGGTAGAGCACGACATCTGGAAGCTTGTCATGCTCGGTAATCGGCACGCCGATCCTTTTCAGCTCCGCTGCCCCGCAGACGACATGTTTCTGCGCCGTATCGCCGACATACAGAACGACGGCGCCCGGCGCAAAGCGGGGCCCAAGTTCGCCAACAATAGCGACCTGGAGGACATTATGTTCGCCCGGCGACAGGTAAACGATGGACCCATCCGGCAGCGTAAGCGGTACTTTCAGGCCCTCGCGGGAACGGCGATAAGCTTCCTGCAAAGAGCTGAACCGGGTGATGAAGGATTTCAGCTCCTTGTCAAATGCCGCAGTCTTGTAGGCTTTCAGCAACGGCAACACCTCTTCGGTGAGCTGATAAACAGTCTTGCCGCTGTTGGTCGGTCGTGACAGATCATCCGGATTTCGGTTGACGATGCGTGCCTGTTCGAACTGGTGGATCGTCTGGCGGCGGATTGTCTCCCGCGAATTCGCAGCGTAATTTTTGCCGTGCTTCTCGCGCATGAAGCCCATGATGTCCCAGATACGGACCAGCGGCCGGGCGGCTTTCGTCCACGGCGTGCCAGGACCAATACCAGCAAGGGCAAGGAGGGTCAAAGCCGAGCGTTCGTTTTGCTGGTTGCGTGGCAGCCCCAGCGAAACGAGGATATCGAGCGCTTCTTCCGGCCTACTCACCGGCGGCTTCCAGGAGATGCTGCCCGAGTGAACCGTTGACGCCGACTGAGTCTAAAACAATTTGTTCAATCGCCTTGCGCTCAAAGGACGCGAGAGCCTGTATTTTCCGCCCGATCGCGGCGACAATCTTGAGTGTGGGAAGAGGCATGGTGCGAAGTTCCGTCGCGTTAACCTGAGTATTCCCGCTTATAGTGCGAAAGTATCGGTCGAGCAAAGCCGAGTTAAACAGTGCCGCCAGACCATAGGTCTCATCCAGGGAAAGCGGGCGCTTCGCATGGCAAATGTAATTCAGGTGATTCTCCAGCGCGACATAGGGCCCTGGTTGCGCTGCGCCGATCAGGCAGCTTGCCGTCAATCTGCGCTTTTCTTCCTTTGCGCTGAAACGGCGGAGCAAAACGTAATTCTGCGATGGCAGCAGGAGTTTCATCGACTCCGGGCACACTTTAAAAGCCTTGGGATGCTTTTTATGTGGCGCAGGCCAGAGCGTCTCAAAAGGTTTGATGTTGAACGTGGAGAGTAACGGCGCAGAGCCGGTGCCGTCGAGGTCGTGCAACAAAAATTCTCGCGCGCGGAACGTCACCACGGGGCCAGTGGAAACGCGAAGCCCCAAATCGGAGAAACGATCTGGCCAGGACTCGACCACTCCTAGAATGGCGGAGTCTTCATCGGACGCCGGCACCCTGATTACGCAATCGCCCGTGGAACTGTCCATCACTTCTTCGGCAGGAAGTTCCCTTGTTTGCAGGCTCCCGATTACGTCGCGGCCATAGCTCGTGCTGACGGTAATGCGGGCGGGCGAGGAGCCAAGCTTGTGCGTCCGTGTGATGACGCTCTCTTGCAGCACATCGCGGAAGGTATCGGTCCGCGATTCAAAAAGGTGGATGTGATCGAGCGCCATTAGGTCGAAGAACCAATGCCGGAATCCACGGAAATACAGTCCGTTGCAGAAACTGCGCGGCGTGATCGCAACCATTTCGCCACCAGGCGAAAGCATCTGGGAGGAGGCCGCAAGGAACAATGCATAGATATTGGGCTGGCCGTGCACAATCGCGTCCATGACCTTCGCATAGTCGGAGTTCTTGCTCAGCTTGAAATAGGGCGGGTTCATGATGACACCGTCCATTTCCTCCAGCTGAACAGGTTCATCGAACAGTCCTCGACGGCCCTGATTCGACGCCGCGGCTTCCAGGATGAAATCACGGTCGTGCATGATAACAGTCAGCGCGTGCCCTGCCCTGTCGAGCTCACCGCGGCAGTGTGCCATTGTGCGGTGAAGATATGGCAGTACGTCACGGTCGTTCTCAAATAGCACGGCTTCGATATGGATGGGATTTTCGGAATGACTCAAGCGCTCACACACGGCCGCCGTGAGTGCGCCGATTCCTGCCCCTGGGTCTAGGAGGCGGTAATTGCCGCGCGTCGGTTCAGAAAACAGCCCCGCCATGAATTTGCACACTTCCGTCGGCGTAAAGTACTGCCCTTTGCTTTTGCGCTCTTCGATGGATGTCTGGTTTGCGTACTCGTGCTGTAAAGCGAGAGCGAAATCAAGCAGGCCCGTGACCGCCCGACAAGCACCCGCATATTTGTTTCTTGTGGCTCGAACGGCCTGTTCCGACCTGCTCATGGCATTTGACCCACGCGGCTCTTCGAATTTCGAACCAATACGGCTTTAGTCACAGGATATGTCCGCATCGATGGAATAATCGCACGGAATTCACCATAACGGTGAGCACGAAGCACCGCAACTCTAAAAGCGTCATGGTCTGAGTTCTGCGTTAGATTGTCCGCGCTTCTCGTAGTATGGTGAATCGGATGAACTGGCAGCCGTCGAAAGGTGAAATCCGCTATCCGATACTCGACGCCGAAGCCTATCACGATGCAAGACTCGTAGCGTCGGGATACGACGTGTACTACCTGGAGCAGGAATGGAGGGACTGGTGGGTTGACAGCGGTAAACTGGAGCTTGGTTTTCCCGGTAAGGCGGGAACGATGGCAATTGAACGGCGACGGGTGACGGGTGAATTCTCGCCCGCCATTCGCGGGAGCACCCCGACACGAACTCGCCCAGAATCCTAGATTTGCGTGGGAACATGAGAAAATCCTAGGTCCTTCACGCTGGTTGCCGGTTTTACCCGGTCCACGGCATATTCACCCTGCCAAGGATTCGTTGAAGCCTGGTACAACCCTCCGTACTTTGCTTCGCGCAAAATAATTCGTTTGCACAAGTCGTGCAGGTGCCTTGCGAATTCGAACCAACTCCGCAGGGACCGGACATCCTTGATTCGCAAAAAGCCATTGTGTATGACCTCGCCTCGCACGGCTGAGAGGATCCCGGCCCAAGATTGCCCAAGTCCAAGACTCCCATAGTGAAGATCCAAGACCTCTGCATCCTGGAGGGCCAAGTCAGTTAAGAGGTCTTTTACTGCGATACCGAAATCCCTCGATTTTGACGTCGCATTCGCAACTCTGCTGACGAGTGTACTGAGAACATCAGTTTGTTCTTGCCGTCCTTTTGCAGTGTTCTCGGCCAAAACCACGCCCAACCCCTTACGAGCCTCCGCAAGAATGCTGACGACGCTCTGCTGATTGTCTTGATCGAGGCGACCAAGTAGGTCTTGGGTGACAAAGCCACGTGCCTTACATAGGTTATCGAGAGCCTTCACCAAGTCCGTAATCGAGTCCTCGATGTTGAAGGAGCCAGGTGCGCCAGAACGAATTAGATTTAGAGGCGGAATGAGGGCGGCTCGTTTATCTTGCGCTAGCGCGAAAAACGCTTTCAGGAACGCTCCTATGCCTGATCCTGACCGAAACTCGTTGACCTTGGAAAAGGCAGCGAATCCCTCAGGTGCCGAGCGATGACCGACACGAAAGAAATACCTCTGTATCAGGCTTCCATCATCTCCACGAAGTTCAAACCACGGCGCGGTGACATCCGCTCCCACGGCAAAGCTTAGCGCTTCGACTAAACCTCTTGGAAGCGTATCCCAAGTCTCTTGTAACGTACTCGGCGCTCCGCGAACCTCACCAAAGGCAAGCGCGTCATAACTAGCGGCGTGATGCGACGGCTTCTTTGATGGATCGAAGATTTGCAATCCACATTCAAGGCCGTCCACGGAAAAGGTGACATAGCCTTCGCCATCGAGTGAGATTGGATGCGTTCCGCTCGCGCGTCTTAGATAGTGTTCTCCAAAAGGCCCAACGAGAGGGAGGAACCAATATTTTGCGACCTTCCCGGCTTTGGGGCTGAACGCAAGGTCATTCAATATCAGTGAGAGCGTCTCTTTGGCCTGGAAACCCAACAGAACCGGCGTGATGAGAATGCCAGAGGAAGCCGAAAAAATTCCCTCTTCCGATTCCACCGTGAGCGAAACAATTCTCCTTTCATCGGCACTAGCAGGGATCGATACAACCATCTTTTCGCCTTGTCTCTTGGGCGGGGATGCATTCAGAAATGCCAGGAGATTGTCGCCGTATTCAGGCGGAGCCTGGAATTCCTCGATCGATACCTCAGCTTCGGCCCTAGCATCTTGTCCGATGCGAACCGTTGCCGTGCCTCTGATTTCGCCGATCGGATCGTCGAAGGCCACGGCGCAGGGCCCAGAGTAGTTGCCACTCTCTCGAAGTTCTTGAAATAAGCAGTCATGATTCATTAGAAGCGCCCCGATCATTCACGTACGGCTCAAACGAAACTCGTCAAGACATTTGACACTCACGCCTCCCGAGTCAGGACACCGATTACTTGCTCCTCCACTCGCTTAAACTCCTCAAATACCGAGCTGCTAGGATCGCCGCCGATTTCGTCCTCCGTTCCCTAAACCTCATTTGCAGCGCGTTCATCTGCCAACGAAAGCGACATCTAACATGTGTGAGCCAGGGAATGTGAAAGGATCGAAAAGTAGGTGCTTCACCTCCACGCCCGCGATTCTCGGCTGCTTTTTTCCGTACGGTAGATCGTATCCGTGGCGGGCTTCGTGCTCGTCCTGCATCGTTTGGGTTGTTTGGATGGCTAGCGTCAACGAAATCGGAACCTGGAACCACTCCCCATGTCCGTTCGCTGTTTCGTGCTCGCTGGGACGCGTTTGACGCTGTATGGGGCGTGCCGGATTGCCGGGGAAAGCCATAAGAACCGAGAATATGGTGGAACAGCTGATGTTCCATTTGATAGTTCATTGACGATGCGCGGCGCGTTGGACTGGCCGTTAATCAAAGCAAGTTATATGGGTGACCACGCATGATCGGTGCAGACGGCTCATTCCGCCAGAGCCAAACCGATTAAGCCCAAGAAACCGATGGCAAGGACTCCGGTGAGTGCCTTTTGCTCTTGCCGCGTCTTCTCAATTTGCGCCCATGATTCTCCATTGAGTAAACGGAGTGTTTCCTGAATACTGGGGCGTACTCCAGGATCGCTATGGCAGCAGCGAATAATCGTTTCCCGAATTCTCGGCGCTCTGTTGAAGTGCCTCAGCAAATCAAATCGCTGCCCGTCCACTGGCTTCTGTCCCGTTAGCACGTGAAAGAGCGTCGCGCCGTAGGAATAGATATCTCCCGATTGCGAAATCGGTTTCCCGTCTAGTATCTCTGGAGCCCAGTAACCTGGCGTGCCTCCATGGTTCGGCGAGAAGAAAACCGTACAGCCGAATCCATTGCCGAGCGGATCGGCGACTTGGAGCTTTCCGTCATCGGACACTAGAATATTGTCCGGTTTGATGTCGCCATGCGCCACATGGTTCGTGTGCAGTGTGGCGAGAGACTGCGCCACGTTGACGCCAACTGCAAGCAACTGCTCGTCCGAAAGCCTGCCAGCGTAATGAGTTAAACATCCACCCTTCAGCAACGGCATAACATAATATGGACGCTCGCCGTCGATGTTAAAAAAAAGAATACGCATCAATCCGGGAAAGTTCCGAGCGAGAATGCGAATTTCCCTTGCAAATGCCTTCCTTGCATAAGGCGATTGGAAATCGCGAAGAAATTTGACAACAACCCGTTCGCCTGTATCGCTTCGTTGACCGATCTGCAAGTCAGCGTTGCCGCCAGAACGGAGTGGACCGAGACATCTGACGTCAACATTCATCGGGACCTTCCTTTCCCGCCTGCGTAGGCCATTCGGAATAACAGATACAAGAATGCTCCCCTCTCGTTCGTGGCGGCTCGCTTAATCGCTTCCGGGGAATTGCCGGCCCGAATGGCTGCGTCCATCGCGGTGTATAGATCGAGTGTTGGTCCGGTCGGTGCCGAATGGCCGCCCTCCCAACGATTAACGCTCACAAACGATACACCCAGCAACCGAGCCATCTCTTCCTGGGTTATGCACAACTTTCTCCGAACCGTCGATAGTCGAGCCGCATCGAGCACACTACAAGTGTATGCTTTCGATCTTCGGCTGAGCAACACATTTTATAAAGACTGATATATGCAGAACACCCGCCTGAATCACTTGTTGTTCTCGACTGGTCTCGAAGTGTCGAAGGAACCTACGGAAACCGGCAAGAGCCTATCACAGTAGGTTGCAGCACAACCGCGTCTACGGTGTTCGAGTCTATGCCTGTGCAGGAATTCGCGAAGATCATCGAGGCGGTCGGGCACGAGCCTTTGGGATTGCTGTCGCTTGCGTTCCTTATTCTGGGTTCCATCGCCTATCGCCTCGTCAAGGCCATGCGCAAACCAACGCCGACCGAGGCGGCGGTGCTCCTCGCGATTATGCGTGATTCAGTATTCGGCGCGAGGAACCGCCGCATGGCTCAGGATTTCGCGAATCTCGTGGGCGGAGTTGCCCCGGAGGATATCCAGAACCTCGCCTCGGACGAACAAGTGCTGCTAATTGAAGGGAAGGCCCTGCGCTGCAGGCAAGTGCGGTATTACGAAGACAGAGGACTGGCCGCTTGTGCGGATTAGAGTAGCTTGGAAGTCGGATCGTCCTTCCGTTAACTATTTCCCAATACGGGAACGCGGCGAATGGAGTGGCCAGCGCCGTCTGGAGTGCGCGAGAGATGTCGTAACCAATTATTCATAGAAGAGTCTGCCCCTCGGTGATGTAACCTCGTGCACATTGCTGTCCATCGCCTGGGTGTGCCTACGGAGGTAACAAAATGCGCAAGCTCGTCGAGGGGAAAGTGCTGAAGGTGCGCGCGATTGGGGGCCTGCACGTTGTCACGTTGGCTTGGGACTTTGTCCAGGGCCAAGACAGCAAGAAAAAAGGCCTACTCGGCTTCGCGATCGAGCGCGCCGAATTCGACAAGAACAAGAAAGAAGTAGAGCGGTATTATTTGCGCGGGATCAAGCGCTTCGAGCACAAAGATGATGGCGTAGCTCCAGGCACTCCGTTCCCCACGTCGGAGCATCCCATCCAGTCGTTTCAGTGGGGCGACTACACCGCCAAGCCCGCGACCGTCTATGATTTCACGGTCATTCCCGTCTACGGCAAGCCGAAACTTCTGGCACTCGACCGGAATTCCGCGCAAACGGTGAGAATCGAGACCGAGCCCGAAGTCGAGCCGGGCGCGAAAGGAGAGACGAGGCACAATATTTATTTCAACCGTGGCGTCGCGGGGTCGCAAGCCTATGCGCGGAAGTTCGGAAAGACTCCCCCCGATCAGGATGAGCCGGAGTCGGAACAGATGAAGTGGCTCTCGCGGGGACTCTTCGAGGCGCTCACCGGATTCATCCGCCGCGCGGCCGGAAAGGACGCGGATCAGTACTCGCTCCGCGCCATGGTCTACGAGTTTCGCTATTTGCCCGTGGGCCAGGCCTTCAAAGAGGCAGCGGACGCGGGAGCGGACGTTGCCATCCGCTACGAAGCGCAGTCCTATAAAGAGGACAATGAGGCGATGATTGCCAAGGCCAAGATCAAGACCCTTTGTAAACCGCAGAAGTCGCGCGCCGGAATCCGACACAACAAATTCATCGTGCTTATTCATAAGGAGAAGCCCGTAGCGGTCTGGACGGGTTCGACCAACATGTCGGCAGGCGGTATTTTTGGGCATTCAAATGTCGGTCACGAGGTTTGGGACGGAGAGATCGCCGCGCGCTATCTCGCTTACTGGGAACGCCTCGCCGATCCTGACGTGACGCGCAAACCGTTGGTTGAGGAAAATCTTAAGGTCGAGCCAACGCCGGACAGTGTTGCGATGAAGGACGACAGGATTCTCACGCTCTATTCGCCCCGCGACGACAAGGACAGCCTCGAAACGCTCCATTGGTACGCCAAGCTCATGGAATCGGCCGAACGCATCATGTGCATGACGTTCGCCTTCAATCTAGACAAGATCTTCGAGAAGGTGCTTCTGGAAAGCGGCGACACGCTCCGTTATGCGGTGTTCGACAAAAATCTGAAAGAAGACGTGGCCGATCAGATTGATCACGTCAAGAACACGGTCATTGCTTCCGGGGCCATATTGAAGAAAGGTGATTTGGAAAACTTCATCGGCGAACACCTGACGGGATTCAACAGCAACAAATATATCCATGACAAGTTTCTCCTCGTCGATCCATTGAAGAAACGGCCTATCGTCGTGACCGGCACCGCGAATTTCAGCGGCCCGTCGCAGACCAACAACGACGAGAATATGCTGGCGATTCCGGCCGACGCTCGTGTGGCGGACATTTACTTCGGTGAATTCATGCGCGTCTTCGATCACTTTTACGCGCGGTATATCGTTGGCGTCATGCAGGAGAAGGGGACGGGAGATCCCAAGGCGGGCTTCCTGAAGGAGAACACTGACGAGTGGCTTCCCGCGCATTTCAAGAAGCGCGGACGCAAAGATCTGAGGCGGCGTTATTTCATGGAGGAGTGAACGGACTGGGCGAGAGCAGATTTAGTTTGCTAGTATTGCGCGCAGCTGTTGGTGCTTAACGCTACCGATCGTCACTTCATCATGATGTTCAGGTATGGGGATACAACCCGTTTGGTTGGTTTTGTCGTTCAAGGTGCAAGAAACGCCGTTTTCTGGACTGACTTTCCCGATCAATCGAGCATGTCTTATCGGGTCGGATGTAAGTCCGAGCGCCGTTTGCCAATAAAATTTTGCTCTCTTCCAATGGTCGGCTATTTCACTCGGATAAAAGGGATTCTGAAACCCATTGTCGCAATCCCTATGCCAAAAACAGTACTCCTTTGAGATTCCATTTGCGGCCTGGATATCACCTTGTTCTTCATCACTTTCCGCAATGGTTTCCTTTTCATCTCCGGGTTTGGGTGCTTTAGCCGAGGAAGCGGGAAGAGGCCCTACGTTTGCCGAGGAGTCAGAAGACTGGTGGCTTGATTTTCCGAAAAGTCCCAGCGCCAGCCACGCCAGCAAGGCCACAATGGTGACCCAGAATACCTTGTTGATGATGTTGTTGATGATGACGAGGGTGCCCGCGCTCCCGACGCCCTCAAAAATCTTAAGATTAAGGATCAGGCGGAGCACGTAGAGCAAGACGATGAGCGCGATACCGGCGAGACCGGCATATTTGCCCGCAGCCTCAAATATTTTCCAATCCAAGAGCGCCTCCGCGAGGACGCGTGCATTCTAGCGCATTTAGCGTACAGATTGAGTCAGCATCGAGACCCGGCCCCTTCAGAGCGTGAGGAAAATGCTGCTACCTCTGGAGAAATCGCCCTTGCGCTTCTCACTTCACTCGGTTAATAAATGATAAGGGACGTTATCATTCCCGAAAATCGCTGTGAGGGCCATTAGGCGCGAAGTTCGCTATCGTTCCAGCATGTCATGACAGAACAGTCCAAACAGGCTCAGATCGCGGTTGCGGAAGCCATCCAACTGCTCCAGACGTTCCACGGCGCGGACCTGACGCAGACGATCTATCAGATTGAAAAATCTCTGAAGGGTGTTTCCGCGCAAAACTACTCGGCCGTGCTGACGACGAGCGGAGCCAAGGCGGAAGTCCTGGGTGCGGCCGGTCTAATCAAGCAATTGGCGGGACAGATCAATGTCGTGATTCACGCGCTGGGAATACTGCTGTGCCTTCCCCACATCCTGCGACCGGGCGAAATCATTGACTACGTTTCCCTCGGCGCGGGAAATACTGGTAGAGCGTTTGACCTTGAGACAAGCGTCCGCATTGCGGAATTCAAGTTCATCCATTGGCAGGGCGGGCCGGAATCGATCCGCCAGAACTCGTTGTTCAAAGATTTCTACGAGATGGCGGAGTGCGAAACCCCGAAGGAGAAATGCCTCTATGTGCTCGGAACGGAGCACGGGGAAAAGTTCTTTAACGGGGGCCGTGCCCTGTCCAGCGTCCTGAAGGGCAACGTAACGCTGCGAAAGAAGTTCACTGATAAGTTCGGGGATCGCTACCGCACGGTGCGTGAGTATTATGTCCCTCGGAAAGGACTCGTGGTGATTCAGGATGTTTCGCCGTTTGTACCGGAGCTGGTTGGCATGGCTGCTGAGGCTGAAGAGGCATGAGCCCGTGCCGATGAATGCCGGAATTCTTATGATCGGATCGCTGCTGTGGGACTGGGAGGATAATCGGCCGGCGTGGCGGGATGCGCGTCTGGACATTGCTTCGGCGGAAGACGTGACCGCTCCAATTCGGTACGGCCGCTTGTCCGGCAAGAAACGGGGACACACTTATACGATGGTATTTTCGCGGCTGTGCGCGGCGGGTCAGGCGAAACTGATTCGTTGTTCCCACTTCATATCCACCTCGCAGGAATTAATTGCCGAAGCCGAGTACTTGTGGAAGGCGGAACAACCCGCTGCGGAAGCCCATCGAATAGCGGCTAGTTGGGGATGCGTCGCGCTATTGTGCAATCCGAAGCGACAAATCCCTCCGGACATGCTCACCGGATGGGCAGAACGGGTGGATAGTGAGTCTGACTATGGGAACGTGTCGCAGACTCAGGCCGAAGGTGTGCTCGTGAGCGATGATGGATTACTGCACATTGATTGGCCCCGGCTCGTAGCAGGCGGCGACGCCGATGTGGACCTGATCCTCGTGACGGCTAACGACCCGGAAATTACGCCCTCTTCGACGACCTATCCATCCGCCCAAGCCATTGCCGATGCCTGGAATGGAGCGGCCGCCAAGCATGCGGAGTACTTCTGGAAAAACACCGAGAATGGCATACGCACCTTCCAGGATGATGAGATCCGCGCTCTATTGCGTCCTCGCGGTCAGGATCAGTCATGACTCTGGAAGAGATCGTCAGCGACTACACTCGCGAATACCGCGACGACGCGCGGAAGAAAAAGCGATTCATTGAAATTCAGCGCTGGCCGTCGGCGGCGATCCGGAAGGCCGCGCTTTGCGAGCTGCTGAGCGGCAAGCGTCACCCTCACCAATATCGCATTCCGGGCGCTCTCCTCGAACAGGTCGAGGCGAGGCTCCAGGGAATCGGGCGCAAGCTCAAAAGGGCCGCGGACTTCGCCGCGATTCATCGGGCTGTTGACGATGAGATCGGAGGAATCGAGGGTATCGGAGCGTTGACCGTCTATGACATTGCTCACCGGATCGGCGCTCATTTCAGGAAATCACCCGCGCTTGTGTAAAGGCGGCTCGCTGGAAGCGGCCCAGGAGATGGCGAATCATTCGGACCCTCGGACCACCAAGCTCTATGACCGGCGTAAGGACCTGGCGACGCTGAACGAGATTGAGAGACGAATTGCGTTTGAGTAGAGAATGATCCCCGGGCGAGAAAAACCGTCAATGTCAGGGTATAATGCCGCCGCTTTTAAAAGGAGCACGGCTGATGAGCATTATTGATGATATAGAGAATATCATTAAAGCTAAAAGCGTTACTTGGACCTACGCGCCTATAGAACCGAATCGTACGCCAACGGGATTGACAAACGATCCGATACTGCCGGACGAGCACTATATGTCGGTTACGATGCGATCGTGCAAGATTCCAGATTTAAGGGACCTGTTCACGAAATTCTATGGGACGGTGCAAAGTTACGCCGAAATACAGAGCGGCACGGGTGACATTGCGACGTTTCAGACGATAACCACGCCCGGCAAGCTTCAGGATGCAGATCCGACAAACCTAGATAGAACAATCGTTCAGGACATTCCCCTGCTTGGCCCCGTGCCTTTTACCGGCGGAAATTTTCTCATACAGATTGGTTTATTTGCGTTGAAAGAGGCGGATTTGATCGGACCTTACCTAAATCTATTGGGGACGATTGCACAAACAGCGGGAATCTCGTTTATGTCGCAGGCGGTTAACTTGGCAACACCGATTCTGAACGGAGTGAGCGGAATTGTGCAGCAGAGTGCGGGAGGCCTCCAGATTGGTTTGTACAAGGGGTTCGCGGAACCTGAAACTCCGATTCAGGGATACTATTCGGTGATCGCGGCTCCCGCAGGGACAATCGATACCTCAAATCTGGCGATCGATAATGGCGAGAGGCTGGTTTACTTCGATTCAAGGATTGAGATTGACGCCCCGTATCTCGTATTTACGATCGAACGCTTTACTGCTCGGTCGGACTGGAGGCAGATTCCCGACGTTAAAAAAGCCTTTGCGGCTCTCCTGACAGCGGAGCAGTCTGCCGATCGGAACAAGATAACGGACGCGATGACCTCGTTCAAAGTTGTAGTTGCGTCCTGTCAGGATCTGCTTTCAGATGACCGGAACACCGTCATCAATAAAGTGCAGACGGAGGTCACGGCTCTGCTGAATCAGTTGCCAAATCCTCACGGATCAGTTCTGAACCTGCAGAGTATACACTTGTGAAGGAAGCTCTCACTTTTCTTGGGAAACGGTTTGAGACGAAAACGAGAAGAATTGAGGTGAGTTCGTCAGAGGAAGCACGGCCGTCCCAGTCCACGCACGATAAACCGGATTATCACGCGCTCGTCAGGTCGACGAAAGGTATCGCCAAAGTGCAAGAGTGTCTGGGTCACGCGAACGTGTCCACGAGCTGACTGTTTGATCGGCTCTCGCATCATTACCACGCAGATATACGATAAGCGACGGCGCTCGGTGCGGGATTCCGCGTCGCACAAGATGGCCGATCTGAAGGAGGAATGTCAGAACCACCACTCCCGCAAGTCCTTCGAGTCCCGCAACCTTGGCGATAGGCCGAAATATACCGAGGGATGCCATACCACGTCCTGTGGATCCGTTAACGTAATGGCCGCGCGCCTGATGCTATTGGAGAATCCGCTCGGAGCTCCGGATCGGTCGCGACGCCGGCGAAGCCGAGCCTGAACTGCTGCATGGCCTTGACATAATTGCCCGGCTTGTCCGGAAAAATCACGCACACGATTCTTCCCACGATCGTTTCGGAAAGACTGAGATCCCGATTGTAGGGCGCGCGCAGAAAGAGCAGCGCGTCAAACAGGTAGGCGAAATCGCTGAAACGTTCACCCGGAGCCAGAGAATCTCTAATTTGAGCTGCAGTACGTTCTGACGGCATTGGCGTCACTCTCCTTGGCTTCGGCGATTGATTGCGAAATTCCCCTTGCGTCTAAACAGAAAACGATTACGCCATCCTTCGTCCTGTACAAAAGCTCCGAATCCTTTTCGTGTGCCGGGGCGCCCCACCTGGCTTCGATCTCCTGGCGGCTGGCGCCAAGTTCGGGCAGATCGCGCACAATGACAAATCGTACTTGCGCCTTTGCCCCGGTTGAGTCGGCGCTCGCGTCCCTCGGCGCCGGGAACGCCTTAACAGCAACGCAGGTGAACGCCAGCAGCACCAGGGCAAACCATGTCGCATTGATCCAACTCGGTACATATAGGAAATCCTTCGGGATAAACTTCACCTTGTCCTGCAAGCTGATCATGGAATAAATCACGCCAAACATACAGAAGGCGCTCATTAGCAAGGCCCCAACCAGTAGAGACGCCGGCCACGGAAAATTCTTCTCGGGCAGCAGGGTGGCCCCTAGCGGTATCAGTATCGCAAGAGCGGCGAGCATGCCTGACAACACGACGAGCCTGGGCGCGGAGTCGCGCGCCTCCGTGGCTTTCTTGTTGATTTGGCACGATATTAAGAAATAGCCGACACAGATTGCAGGGATCGCCGCGGCAACGATTAGATTGAAATGATTCATCCCAAGGCACTCCTAATTTCCCGGGGAAGGTTCACGATTCCCAATGACTAAGGACTATTCTTTTTTTCACCCTCGCCATGCACTAGTTATTTGGAAGTCACCGTACCATAATGACAGCGTGTCTGTCATGCGAGTAAACGTTATTCTCTACGGTCAGTATGTCCTCATCCAGGCAAACGACAACTGGCGGGATTACAGTTTTGATTGGCCGGTCGGTACGTGGGTGTCCGCGAGGAAATATGCCATCCCTTGACGATGTTTACCGGAAATTTGGAGAGGCTGCCGAGGCAGCCCAGCTCATCGAAACGGAACTCGGAACCCTGCTTCTGGCCGCACGTTGCATCGAAGAGGGACTACTGGAAAACAAGAACCCTGCGCGGGCCGCAGATATATTAGGTTCTGTGAATCGTCACACACTTGGCCAGCTCCTCGGAAACCTGAACAATCACTCGCAGTCGCTGGATGCGCTGGAAAGTCTTCTGTCAAAGGCGCTTCAGCAACGCAACCGTCTTTTTCATTCATTCTACCGGACGCATAATTTCCGTAGGAATTCTGATGACGGCAGAGCGCTCATGTTGGAGGACCTTGAAGTCATCCATTCTGCGCTGCTTGAAGCGTACAAAGCCATCCTGAGACTTGGCGGCATAGATCTTGACAGAATGACTGACGCGGCGCCGCCGAAGCGTCGTCTTCCCATTTAAGTTTGGTTCGCGACTGAAGCGGTCGGTGGCGACAAACGCCTTGTCGAACGAGGCGGACATCGCCAAGGCGCAAGAATGGCTCGGTCACGCGAATGTTTCCACGACGCGGCTGTACGATCGGAGGAAGAGCAAGCCGGAGGATTTTCCGACGTTTCATGTTAAATATTGAATGTGAATCTCCGTGAGTGAATGGACGCCATATAGAATCGGGATTCCTAACAGGTCCCAGTCCTCGTCGAACGATGGCCAAGTATTGGAAACCGTGTATCACGTCGTGCACGTTCCTACAGCCCGACGCATCCTTGAAGACGGCCAATTGCGTGCACGCCTTATTTACGATGAGAGCAAACTCAGGAAATCTCGAATTTGCGTGACCTGGCTGTCGGCAAACACGTGGGGGCCTGGATCGATTTACGGGAATGTGCAGTTTGCCTTTCCTTGGACTAAACAGATTCGAAGGCGGCACTGCTACTGGGTTGAAGCGATGAAAGCGTACTCGCCTCACGCTTATCGCATTCTGCTGACCGACCGCGATCTATCACAATCGAAATACGTTCAAGAATACGATCCGGCCTCAAACAAGGGGCCGCTCAGAGAGCGCGACGGTACGTGGTATTGGAACAATCAGTTCACGTCCGAATTCATGGTTGAGTGCGACGTCGACTTGGACCAATGCACCGGATTTGATTTTATTAGTCACCACTACAGTAAATGCCGTCCCAATGGCAACGCTTGTCCCGACTTCAATACTCCCGCCTACCGAATCGGCGGCCAGGTCGTGGCTTTCTTGATCGGTAACAATCTGCATGCAATCGATCATGTTCTCAAATTACCCTCACGCCCCAGCCCAGACGGGAAGCTAAGCAAGACCGTAGACGTCGGTGTGGAAGGCATATTGAGCGCACTCGGAGGAAAGAAAGAACGATTCGGCGGGGGCGTCAAGTCGAAGTCATCGCGACGTGCAGTGTTACGCGGCGCTCTGGCACTTCACGGCTCCGGGAACTCGTCCGCCGCGCGCGAATTAATCAAGCTCCTGAAATCGCAGGAGGTCTTTGAAAAGGCGCTTACGGAGGTGGTGAACGATCATTTCGGTATCAAGGGTTGGACGGTTCCGGATTGGTGACCTGCGGGCTGATCGCGATCCCGAATTTGCAGCTACAACGGTAAGAGGGACTAACCCATACCTGAAGATAGCATCGAAGCGCTCAGATGTTTGTTGATCGGGGGAATTTGTGTTCGGCGTGTTCGAGTGCCTTCTGTGTATCGCGGAGTTCGCGCAGGTTAATTTCCAGTTCAGCGGCGTAGATTTCGGCGCGTTCATGAACCCTTGCGTTCTTAATGGCGACGGCGGCCGCGACAGCTAGCGACTTAGCTAGTCGAAGGTGCTCGGGCGCAAAAACGTTCTGCGCCTGTGCGCCGAGAGAGAGAATGCCGAGTACGGTCCCGGCAGCCACGAGTGGAACACCTAGCCACGACTCGATTCGATCGAGAGGTTGGACGCCCCGCCATTCTGTTTCCCGGTTTACGTCCGCCACCAGTATGGCCCGTTGCTCGAATAAGACCCTCTCGAGGAACACGTTCTCGGATGCCTTGAGGGTTAGGCCAATCCTTTTTGGCGCCACCCGGGGCGCTTCGCGGGCAACCATGAGGTTCGATGCATCTTCCACGAACAGCACCGTGGCGACATCAAAGGGAACCAGTTCCGACATGCATTGCAGCAATGTGTCGAGAACGGAATCCATCGACAGATTTTGACTGAGAGCCAGAGTTGATTTTCTGAGTGCTTCTGCTTCCGCGCGGGCGGCTTCGGCGGCGTCGAGATGCTGGGTAATCTGCATCTCAGCCTGCTTACGCGTCGTGACGTCTTGAGCTGTCCCGACCAGCCAGCGAGTTACCCCATCGGTTCGTGCAGGAAAGCCCTTTGCCCAGACCCAACGCACGGCTCCATCGGCTCGGACGAACCGAAACTCTTCGTCGAGCGTCCCAGAACTTACAGCTTCCCGAAGTTTGGAAAGAACACGGATGCGGTCTTCCGGATGGATCAGTTCACGGTATGACGATGGGTTGGCTCGAAGGTCCTCGACGCTGTGGCCAGTAAGCGTGACGTACGCCTTGTTTACGTAAGTGACTTCTTGCGTATCGGCATCCATCATCCAAAAGATTTCCTGGATGTTATTGGCCATACGTTGGAATCGTTCCTCACTCCTCCTAAGGGATAGCTCGGCGCGCGCGCTCTCGGTCACGTCACAGAGGATGAGTACATGCCGGCCTGGCAAATAGTTCGCTGCACCAGTAAAGTCTACGCACACAACTGTTCCGTCGCCCGCGATTAAGTGTGCGCGACCTCGTTGACTCTTGTCACGAAGGAAAGAACTCCATCCTTGTGCAAATGCATCGGTGTCCTCAAAGAATCGGCCGATGTTTTCGCCGATCAATTCTTTCAGGGAGCATCGCAGGATAGTCATCGCTGCTGGATTTGCGTCCAAACAACGACCCTCGTTGTCTGCTATCAGGATACCGTCGAGAACATTTCGGAAAATTGATGAAAATTCGCAATCGGTGTCACGAAACGCTTGGTCCGTCTGTCGATGTTCGTTCCGAAAGTGCCACAGAGAATAGATGTTCAAGAATGCAGCAAAACTCAGCGTAATAAGAAGTGAAGGTACTAGCCCCGAGAAAAATATGGAGTGGCGGTCGTATGCAAAGACAGACAGGGAAAGAAGTCCGACAGAAACCGACAGCGTGCCGATGGAACACAAGCGGATCCACGGAGGAAAAGAATGGCCTGACTTCTGCGACGGCCGTGACAGCAGTGAAACGTTCATACGACCGACCGAATTTGCGAATCTATCGATATCGGAAATATCGCACCCGGCATCTATTCGCGTCATATAACTGTTCGGGCGTCCGTAATCAGAGACAGCGTTCGGAAGGTCTAATATCGACGCGCTTTCCGCTTTCGGGGCTTGTAATTGGGATCGAAGGTAAAGAGATAGGCAACAGGTCTCGCAAGTCCTCGCGCCATTCTTTCGAGTCTTCTGAATGAAGGTGCATTCCTGCCACGCTCAATTAAACTCAGAAAATCGACAGAAATGCCAAGAATCTCGGCGAACTCCTCCTGCGTCCGATCTGATTCGTCGCGAATCTGTCGGATCCGGAGTCCGAATTGTTTCTTTAGATTACCCAATTCTTACTTGCACCACTTAAAAGTCTGTCGTAACCTCGTTGCGAGTACCACCGAACGAGATTACGGGTTACTCTAGAAGCGATTTCGGAAGGCAACCGTGCCGGGCTGGGTGCCTCGAGGGATTGGCCGGGGTAGTTATTCGCGTGACGAGGAATCTAAAGTGCCGTCGAAATCGAAAAGAACGGAAAGCGGCATCTTGAGCTGCGCGGAAAAAACGTCAAGGTTCTCGAACGAGGGCGCGTTGATTCCGCGCTCGATCAGACTCAGAAAGTCTACGGATATTCCAAGGAGTTCAGCGAACTGTTCTTGGCTTAACTTTCTCGCCAACCTGATTGCCCTGAGACGGTGGCCAAATCTTTCACGCAAGCTCGGCACTTAATTCTCCAATTCCTGTGCCGAGTCTTGCGTATAGACCTACTTAAGACCACCGAATGGGATTACGGGTCGAATGAATCGCGTGGCTGGCCCAGTGACTGTGAAGGCGGGCAACCTGATATTCGCTTAAGCGTTTTAATGACTCGATGAGCTCGTTTACGACATCACGATTCCCGGCCATGTCAATCGGCCAAGCACGAGTAATTGCGGGGGAGGGACTGTCGACCGATACTGGCGAATCAACTGAAACTGCAGATGAAGTTCTGATCGCGGATGTTCAGAGGGGCGACCGCGATGCCCTGGCTTTGCTCTTCCGCCGTTATGCTCGTCCTGTCAGGAATATTGGTCAAAGGATACTACGCGATAAAGCTGAGGCGGATGACCTCATACAAGAGGTGTTTCTCTACATTCACAGGAAAAGCGCGGTGTTTGATAGCACGAAAGGCACAGCGCGGTCGTGGATCCTCCAGGTGGCGTACACGCAAGCCTTGTTGCGGCGAAGGCGGCTGAAATCCAACGGCTTCTATGCGTCCGTAATCACGGACAATGTCGCCGAAGATAGCCACCAGAGCGCACCCGGAGCACACTACGACCATACCGTTGAAGGGTTCTTTGGTAGAAACGGATGGAAAAAGGTCTGGGATAGCTTGACCGATTGTCAGCGAGAGACCTTACGACTACATTTCTATGAGGGTTGTACGTTCGCAGAGATCGCTGAGAGGTTGGGTCAATCTTACGTTAACATCCGGCATCACTACTACCGTGGTTTGGAAAAGCTTCGCAAGCATGCGGATGATAACAACCTGAATTGGCCATAGACCATGTATTGCCGGCGAAAACAAGTTTGGAATGTTGAGGCGTTGTGACGATGGATTCGCACGAGAGATACCTAGAATTGTGTGCGGCTTCGACCGCCGGTGAACTGAGTCGGGAAGAACTACAAGAACTCGCAAAGCACCTTGCCGTTTGCGCGTCTTGCCGGCACGCGAAGCGCCAATACGAAATAACAGTTCAAAGAGCCGTTCCAGCCCTAGCCAATGAACTTGAGTCGCCTGTGGCGGAGTCCGACTCTTCATGGTCAGTCGAGCACGCAGAGGCTGCGTTTTTCAAGCGACTGAAGAATGATCAGAGCGAACGGCGATCCCCCGAGAGCGCGATAGGTGACACGTCGTCGACCGGGCGCCGTTATACATATCACGCATCGCAAATTCGGTGGGCCGAACTGTGGATGCCATTTGCGGCATGCGTCCTCCTGGCGATCGCATTGGGCATCGTTGCATATCGAAGCGGGTTGAAACACGGTGCAGTGACCTCGCAACAGCAGATCATCCCGGCAGCACCATCCACCGCTCTTCTCGAGGAGCAGATCAGTGATTTCGGCCACGAGCGGGCCCAACTCCTGGCGAAACTGGCGGACGACGACAGTGCGATCAAGGATTTGAGGCAAGAGCTGGCAGCGCAGACCGAAGAGATCAAACATTTGAAGCCGAGCAGCGACTCCGGTGCTGTGAGAACGCAGAGTGCCGATCAACCTGCGACTAGCGAGTCAGCCGGCAATTCACGTCGCGATGCAGAGCTCGCCGCGGCACAAGCCAACCTACAGCAGCTGCAGGCGAAAGCAGATGCGCTAAGCCAAGAGAGAGAGAACGCGGCGAAGCGTGCGTTAGCTCTGGAAGCCAAGGTGGAGGAACTGACCGAACTTGCGCGCAAGCGAGAACAGGCAATAGACGAACAGCAGGCTCAGATTTCGAAACAGCAGGAATTGCTGGACCACGACCGCGACATCCGGGAATTGATGGGCGCGCGAGATCTATACATCGCCGAGGTGCACGACGTTGGTGGGAACGGACAGACGGACAAGACCTACGGCCGCGTTTTCTACACAAAAGGAAAGTCGCTCATTTTCTACGCGTACGACCTTGACCAGGAAGCAGGCTTGAAAAACGCCAGTACGTTCCAGGCGTGGGGACGGCGCGGCAGTGATAAACAACAAGCGCTTAGTCTGGGCGTTTTCTACGAAGACAACACGAACAAGAAAAGATGGGTCCTAAAGTTCGACGATCCCAAAGCCCTCGCATCAATTGATGCGGTGTTCGTAACGGTCGAACCGAACGGAGGAAGCCATCATCCGAGCGGTAAAGAATTGCTATTCGCCTACCTACGCGTCAGTCCGAATCATCCGTAAGCAGTGACCCCGAATCACCGTCTTCTTTCCCAATCGACGGGGTATCCGCGAACCTTTGGGGTCCAAGCTGGAATCACGGCCCGCGGTCGTGTCAGGCTTCGCGAGAATTCTTGAAAGGCGTGAAAATCTCAGTAGATGGGTCGACGACCGAGAAAGTGATAGACAAACCTCACCTGAGTCTGGCATATCCCTGTTCGCACTCTTTATATTAGCGCGAGCGAAATGTAATTTATCGCAACGACAACGCGAGGTTAGATCATTGTCCCAAGAGTCTTCGCCTCCTTCAGCGCCCGCGCAAGTTCCTCGCCCGGAGCGCAGCCGATCGAGGCGAGTTATACGAGTGAGCCTTTTTATTCTGGGGGCCGCGATTGGATTGGTAATCCTCGGGATCGCGCTGATGTTTTCTAACCCGGCTCCGCCGCGCGTCCTCGCGGGGATGCCAGGGGATGTCGAGCGCCTCCAATCGGGCTTTAATCAAGCTGCAAAGAGACAAGAAAATGCGGCGCCATACACAGTCGATATCGATGAGGGCGAACTAAACTCCTACATCCGTTCACAGCTAGCAGCGCGCTCCGGCGCTCAATCGGATGCGGCCGGAACGGTGCTGACGGACCTCGAGATCAAGTTGGATGGAGATCTAGCGGCGCTGTATATAACTCTTGCCGTACAAGGTAAGAAGATGTCGCTTATGATCGAGGGAAGGTTGCATTCGAGCGGCGGCTATGCGCAATTTGATCCGACACGAGCTCGCGTGGGCGCCCTTCCAATCCCGACAGGGACACTGCGTTCGGCGATCGAGCAGCAATTGCGTGACTCCCCTCAATTGCAGCAGACGATGCGACTTCCGAGTAACATTACCGGCCTCACCGTCAAAGACAGCAAAATCGTCTTGATTTTCCGCTGACGCGGCCGAAATCGCGGAGCTTGTGATCGTGAAAGAGCGCTGCTGTGTTCTCAATCTTCTTGACAAGTCTATGTTTTGACGATATACAGCCCGCCAATATCTGTTTTATGCGAGGCGCAATGGCGAATACGCGCGTTGTGGCGTTATGCGTCGTCATGTTCTGTTTTGCAGTTGTCCGCAGCTCCGCCGGACAAGCCCCTCCGCAGTCGGCATCCGTCCAACGGGACGCTCAGGCAATTCAAATTCTCACACAAGCGTTGAGCGTTGCTGGGGGCACAACGGCGATCGCTCAGACCCACGATTACGTCGCCCAAGGGAGCATCACCTATTATTGGGCCGGAGAAGAGGTTCCTGCGACGGTCACCGTAAAAGGGCGCGGTACAGGACAGTACCGTCTGGATGCCACACTGTCGGCCGGGGTTCGAACCTGGGCTGTCAGTGACGGTGCGGGTTTTGTTAGGGATCCGGCCGGGAAAATAAAGCTGATACCGTTTCAAAATGCGGTCAACTACGGCAGCCTTACACTGCCCTGGGTTCACCTTTTGAAGGCGATAGAGGATTCGACGGTTAGCGTGACCTACATTGGCCTTGAAACGCGAGACGGCGCCACCGTCCACCACGTGCGAGTTCAGCCGAACTTCACGCTATCTGCGGATCCACGCGGAACGTTTGGCATGTTGGCCCGACGGGATTACTTTATCGATGCGACTGCATTTACGATTGCCGCAGCCGCAGACATGGTCCACTCCGATCAAGCATATACGATTAACTTTCCTCATGTCATCGCTTTCACCAACTATCAATCCGTCAGTGGTGTGCTTGTGCCTTTCACTATTTCGGAAACGACTTCTGGACAACACACTTACACGCTGCAATTGACACAAATTGCCTTCAATTCCGGTTTACAGGATAGCGACTTCCAACAATAGGGCGTCCCGCTACGACTGCCCGAACAAACAGAAGTGCGACTGGAAAGAGGAGGACCCGAAGGATGAAGATCGCCGGCGACCGATCTCTATCATTGGAGAGCTTACCAGATGGAGGGGCACAGCGCATATTGACGCCTCCCCGCGCGACCACTTTGATCGTATTTCTTCTGGCGCGAATTTTCTGTAGCGGCGGAATCGAAGCGCAAGTGAACGGACAGCGTCCGTTCGTTGCCCCAGAGCCCGTCGAACTTGGATTTCTTGAGACCGCGACCGGCGATCTGCACCTAGAGATTCCGCTCGGCGCCTTTCCCCAGAGGGGGACTAACGGACAACCTGTCGTAATCAAGCTAGTCTACGACAGTAGCGAATGGCAGATTAGTGGCGGCGTCTGGCAGCATCAAGAGGGTCAGTTTGCGGGATGGTGGCTTCAGACGTTCGCGGACTCGTGGTCTACACAGACGGTCGTAAACGAGTCTTGCGGAAAAGAATACGTAAATTTTGAATGGACGGATACTTCTGGCAGCCAGCATTTCTTCCCAATCACCACGACGACGTGTTCTCCGCCTGTCGCGACTGGCGATGCCTTTGCTGCGGATTCGTCCGGGTATCACATGTATGTCACTGACTATACGGAATTCACCGTCTACTCGCCGGACGGAACCAAAGTGTACTCGACGACGGGCTCGACCGACTCGAATGGCCATGCTCCGCTCACGGAAGATTCAAACGGAAATTACGTCTCGATGTCCACTTCCGGCCTAACGCTTTACGATACGACTGGACGCGCCGTCGAACAGTATGTCGCGTGCAGTTCCACGGTGTCCTGCTACGACATACTGAATTCCCAGAATGCGTATTCGCAGTACGCGGTCACGAACGCCACGATTCCAGTAAAGACGGCTTTCGGCGAGTCCGGCGTTACCGAATGCACTTCAAACTGCACAATGCAGGTGATACAGAGCATCGGTTTGCCCGATGGTACAAGTTACGCCTTCACGTATGACTGCGATTCGAGCACCGGCAATGCGGCTTGCGGTTCGCCCTCGGGACAGTCCGCCTATTACGGAGAATTGATCACAATGACTCTTCCTACGGGCGGGGAGATCAGCTACACATACACCACTTTTTTTGACGCGTATGGGAACGCGAACAGATGGGTGAGCTCGCGAACTGCTGGACTTGGCGTGTGGTATTACACACCCCAAGTTGTTTCAACCTGCGGTTCCGGCCAAGTCGGTTGTCAAGAGACTTTGACTGTGAAAAAGCCGAGTTTGGATTCGACGATATATACCTTTACTTTGAACAACGGAGTGTGGCCGACGAAGATTCAGAATTACAACTCGTCCGGCAATCTGCTTTCAACGGTCAATAACAGCTGGAATTTCTCAGCCTATACCTGCCCTCTGTATAACTGCACTGGAAATGCGTATATCCAGCAAACGGGTGAGACTCTATCGGTCTCGGCACCGTCCGGTACGATCACCAAACAGATCCTATACGGCTACGACAACCAGCAGATGGGAAATCTCACTTCTCTCGAGGAGTGGAAGTTTTATCCCGGGGCCTCACCCAGTTTTTCAGCCACTCCGGACAGGGGCAAGTACTTCGTGTATCAGTACGATTTCAGTGCAAACATTATAAACCGCGCAAAGTCGATAACAACCTGCAACAACTCTGGATCGGACACCACCAATTGCCCCGGAGGGGGAAGTCGCGTAGCCCAAACACTGATTAGTTACGATACGAATTCCCTGAAATCAGTTGCTGGCGCGGCGAATCATGACGATCAGAATTTCGGAACCGGAAACAATGTTCGTGGAAATCCAACGATTGTATCGAGCTGGGTCAGTGGCTCCCTGTTCCTTGGAGACATTCTTTACTACGACACAACGGGCCAGGTCTATCAGCACACTGATCCGGCTGGGTATTCCACGGGCTACTCCTACGCCGACCACTACTTTGTGGATAATGGAACGAGTTCTCTCGCTTCATACACACCGGCACAGCCGACGAACGCCTACGTGTATCAGGAAACGCTTCCTATAACTGGAACTTTGACTTTCGGCTATTACTTTGGGAGCGGCAAACTCGCTTTTGGTTCGGACCAAAACGGCGCAACTTCGTATCTCCATTATGTCGATCCCATGGACCGTTCCTCAGGGACGAGCACGCCCCTGGGTTGGAGCCTAACCTCGTATACGGGAGCGATTCAAACGGACAATTACAGCGCAATTGGCGATCTGTCTCCATCGACGGGTTGTTCCAGTTGTCAACACGTCGAGCGGTTGCTGGACAGCTGGGGTCGCGAAACATCCCGACTGTTTGTGAACTATCCTGGAGGGCAGGTTACCGTAACGACAGGTTACGATGCCAACGGTCGCCCAAACGTTATAAGCCATCCGTTCGCCGGAACTTCGGGCGTTTCTGAACTCTATACGTACGACGGTCTGGATCGTATATCCAGCAATACACATCCGGATGGTCAATACACCCAGGCGTTGTATGGCACGCCAATTGGGGAATCCGGAGCGCTTAGTGCTCAACAAGGTTCTGCGCTCACCTACGGTTATGGCTACCCTGTGCTGCTTTACGACGAGGCAGGAAAACAAAAAGAGGAATGGATCGATGGTTTTGGCCAGATCATCGAAGTGGATCAGCCGGGTACGCAGGCCAGCGGGACGCAGGCGACCGGAAGCGTAACAATCAGCGGAGGCGAAGAATCAAAGACGACAAATCCCTGCATGCCGAAGGGAAATTGTCCGATCACGACGTATGACAGCGGTACGATAACAGTCAGCGTTGATTCCTACCAAGTGTCGACCGGATATTCAAAAACGAGTACCACGTCTTCACTTGCCGCGGCTCTCGCATCCCAACTGAACGTGGATTCTTCGCCCGTTACCGCCCTGGCGAGCGGAGGTGTGATTTCACTTACCTCGAAGGCAACAGGAACCTCGAGTGACTACGCGCTTTCTGCGAGCCGTGTCAGCAACGACGGCTTGGGATCATTTCCAGTTTCCGTTTCTGGTTCGACGCTTACGGGCGGCACTGGCTCGGGAACAAGTACATTTGGCACACCGGTCGTCAGTCTCTACACCTACAACGCCCTAGATGAACTCACCCAAGTGGTACAGGGCTCTCAGACTCGATCGTACGTTTACGACGGACTGGGCCGGCGCACCTCAGCTTCGACTCCAGAAGCCGGTACGACTTCGGTGTTATATGCAATTTCGAACGCCCTATGTAGCGGCGTTCCGACGAATGTTTGCCAGAAGACGGATGCGAAGGGGATTTCGACCACGTATTCCTACGATGGACTCGGCCGCCTGACCAAGAAGACGTATTCCGATTCGACTCCCACAGTGACCTATTCTTACGACCAAGGCGGAGCAGGGGGCTTCGCTTTGGGCAGGCGCACGGGAATGGCGGATGGTTCCGGATCAGAAACCTACGCCTACGACAATATGGGCTGGGTCACGCAGATTCAGAAAGTCATCGGATCAACTGCGTACACCACCGGCTATCAGTACAACGCGGCCGGCGAGGTGACGCAAATCACATATCCTTCAGGCCGAGTGGTCCAGCAAAGCTACAACCCGGTAGGCCAGCTATGTGTTGTCGCGTCGCAAACCAGTCCGACGGCCTGCACCAGTTTCACGAGTCCTTATGCTTCTGGATACACTTACAACGCCGCGAGCCAGCTTACGGGATTCACCTACGGTAACGGTGTTGTTGCGAGTTTTGGGTACTCGTCTAACCGTTTGCAGCTGACAAGTTTAGGTTATACGAGCGGCACTCAAACGTTCTTTAATCTCTCGTATTTTTATCAACACGACTCTACGAATTGCGTGAGCGGGATTAGCGGAGACAACGGCCAGATCCAGTGCATCGTTGATTCTGTCGACAATGGACGAACCGCGAACTACTCCTATGACGCTCTCGGTCGACTGTCGGCTGCTACCACCTATGGATCAACAGCCTACCCCAAATGGGGTCTCGCCTGGACTTACGATCAATACAACAATCGAACTACGCAATCGTTGACCGCCGGGTCTGCCCCCGCAACGTCGCTCTCGTTTAACGCTGCGACCAATCATCCCTCGGGCTACACCTACGATGCGGACGGGAATCTCACGGTTGAACCACTCGCGCCACCAAACGATTATGGGTACGACGCCGAAGACGATCTGATCAGTTACCAGGGGGGGAACGGAAGCGCCACGTATCTCTACGATGGTCACGGCCTTCGTGTCGAGGAAGTCAAGAACGGCTCAACGAGCACTGTCTATATTTTTTCTGGCACAAGCGACATCGCCGAGTACGACAACGGAGCACTGCCCACTACCCCGTCACGCGAATTCATTTACGGCGGAGGGCAAATCGTAGCGCAAATAAGTGGCGGTGCAACCTATTACTTCCATACCGACCATTTGTCGGTACGGGCGATCAGCAATGCAAGCGGCACCGTCGTCGGTCAGCAGGGTCATTATCCTTACGGTGAGGCTTGGTACTCGGCGAACACGACAACGAGCGTCGTGTTCACGACTTACGAGCGCGATTCTTCCGAGAGCGGCCTGGACTACGCTCTAGCCCGTTTTTATAACAGCAGAATCGGCGGATTTTGCTCGGTAGATCCGCTCGAGGGTCACCCGAACGACCCACTTTCATGGAACGCGTACACCTACGTCGAGAATGATCCGATCAATCTCACCGATCCGAATGGGCGTGGATTATTGAGTTGGCTTATACGCATTATCACTGCGATCGTGACACTGTTCCTCTCTATTATTCCTGGGATCAACGCTGCGGTGGCCGCTACGGCACCGATCATTGGTACCAGTCTTGACGCGATAACCTTCATACCCGGTGGTAATCCGCATTTTGCTATGACGCCACCCTTCTTGAGCACGAGCATCTCGCCGTCACTGGGATCCTGGATACAATCGACAGCGGGCGGAGGTGGTCCTCAAGGCGAAGGGGGTTCAGGGTCCGGGGTTCCAGCACTGGCACCTGGCGGGCCCGGATCCGATCCAACGAATCAGGGAGCGCAGGCGAAACCTGCAAGTCCGTGTCAAGGAAGGATCCTTGATGCTCTCCATCAGGTTTTGGGTAACTTCACGGCCGTGGCGACGGATCAGACGTCTCGAGGAATACGGCCCGCCGTAAATGTTTTCGTACATGCGACAAATCTCGACGCTCAGCAGTTCAACTCGCTGAAGCCGGGAGCGAGATGGTCACTCAACTCCGGGTTTGCTGCTAATGTCTTAGGTATCGGGCCCTCTCTGCACATAGCAAGTCCCAGCAGCCAATTCGACAAGTCATGGGCGACATTTAACAACTCCAATATCGGAGGAGACTTATCGGTCAACTTCACAGCTCACATCGATTCCGGAAATCCGAATCGGCCGATAGGTTTCTTAACTCATTTCTTTATCGATGTTGTTGGAGTAAGACCCCGGAGCCCATGCTGAAATACGTCTGCAGCGCGTTGTGCAATCTCGGAGAACGGTTTTCCCGCCCGATTGGTGCGGGGTTCTGTATCCTTGCCCTCAGTTTCGGTTCGAATGTCGACGTTCGAACTGTGGAAAAGCCTCTTCCGGCAAGAGCATTCATCTCCGTCTCGGATTCGGATTTCTCGAAAAGCTATCGCTGGGCGAAGGTTCGCGATTTTGCTTTTTCCCCTGACGACAAGAAGATGGCCGTCGAGGTTGTAGCGGCCAACGCCGATTCTGCGATTACGATGTCGGTGGTGGAGTGGGACTTCGCTTCGAACAGGTCCACTTCGCAGGTACAGCTCCCGAATGCGGTTCCCGCTGACTCGGGTTTCGCTGCCGCTTTTCATCGAACGATTGAATACACTCCCGATGGATCGGCAGTTTTCGTTGAGTCTGAAGGCCACGTCTACCGACTGAACTTGACCCGCGATGGTCTTCAGCAGCCAATCACCTATCCGTTGCCGGCGGATTCCTCGGCTTCGGAGCGCGTGGGTCGGCTGTTCTCCGTAGCTGCCGACGGCGATCGAGTCGCGGTGCTGGCGGGACAGTCTTCCGACTCTCCGGATCCGGGCGTGGTGCATATATTCCGCGCCAGTTCCGGTGAAGAGCTTGCCCAATGGCGGCTCTTGACCCGAGTTCGGTCTTTTGCCCTCTCCGCGACCGGGAAAGAGGTGCTGGTATCTGTCGCCGACCCCACGAACTCTAACGACATCATGCTCGTAGATGCCTTAAGCGGGGAAGTCGTCAGGAGATTTCAAAGTGGTTTACCGACTGGACCGGGCGTTGCGGTCACCGCAATGTTCATGGATCACCAGCATTTTGTCGTTGTTCCAGACGGTTCGTCCGATCGTAAAGGCCGGTACTTGGCCGATGTCCTCAAAGTTTTTGATTCTGCGTCGGGAACGATTACTCGGGAATTGACCTTCGATAAATGGGGCCCTGCCGGAGAGGCGTGGGTTTCCCGATCAGGTTCCATGATCGCTGCCCTGGATCTTTGGATGTCGCCCGGCCACCGGCGATTTAACTTCGGCGAAACTGGACCAAGTCAGGCGAAGATCGCTTTTTTCCGGCTCGACCAGCCTACACGGGTCTGTATATTGGGCCCGCTGCCTGAGTCCCACGAGCGTCCGCGCCAATCCGGGTTCCTTCGTTTCTCAACGGACCTGGAACTCGCCGGTCTTTTTGGCAGCGGCCGTGTCGCTGTGTATTCGACCTCCGCGTGCACTGACGAAAACTAGACGTACTAGCTCAGTGGTCGGAGCGAGTAAACAGCTGTTCCGGGCGCTAGCCGTTCTTCCACATTCGCGAACTGATCGGCGCGCGATCGATCAACAACAGGCACTCAGTCTGGGAGTTTTCTACGAAAACACCACAAGTAAGAAGCGATGGGTCCTAAAGTTCGACGATCCCAAAGCCCTCGCAACAATTGATGCGGTGTTCGTAACGGTCGAACCGAACGGCGGAAGCCATCATCCGAGTGGTAAGGAATTGTTATTCGCCTACCTACGCGTAAGCCCGAATCATCCATAGTCAGACTCGAACCTAGCAAATCCTGTCCTCTTTTCCAGACACAAGTGTCATTGGCACAAAAATGCGCGCGGTTCGCATAGACCTAGTAACGAGGAAACGTTCCTCGCAGCGGAGGTTTCTTGCGAGTGCGCACTCTATCACTCTTCCTATTCCTGGCTCTGGCTCTTGCAACAATTTGTTCGGCGCAATCGCCGACGGGAACCATTAGCGGAATCGTTTTCGACCCGTCGGGTGGAGTCGTGGCGGGCGCGGAGATTTTGATTGTCAGCGACACCACCAGCGTTCAATACCCTGCGAAGACGGACGGAGAAGGAATCTACCTCGTGGCGAATCTCCCGCCCGGTCCGTACCGCATCCAAGTGTCCAAGATTGGATTCAAGACGATCATCAAGCCCGACATCGTGATTCATGTGCAGGATGCGCTGGCGATCAACTTCCGGCTGCCACTGGGAGCCATCTCCGAGATCGTGACGGTCCAGGGTGGTGCGCCGCTGGTAGATACGGAATCAGGCTCCGTCAGCACCGTGATTGACCGTCAACTTGTGGACAACCTGCCACTGAACGGCCGGAGTTTCAATACCCTGCTTCAACTGACACCGGGAGTGGTGATCGCGCCCGCCAATTTCAATTCTCCAGGCCAATTCAGCATTGCAGGGCAAAGAACCAGTTCCAACAGTTTCACGGTAGACGGCGTTTCGGCAAACTTCGGAGTCCAGGCGGGGCTTTCGGCGGGCGGTCAATCAGGGCTCGGTCAGTCGCAGGCATTCAGCGCGCTCGGCGGAACAAGCAGCCTCGTTTCCGTCGATGACCTCCAGGAATTCCGGATTGAGACGTCTTCTTTTGCGCCGGAGTTTGGGCGGCAACCCGGCGGGCAGGTACTGCTAACTACGCGCTCGGGCACGAACGACTGGCACGGAGGAGTCTTCGACTATTTCCGGAACACGGTCATGGATGCGAACGACTGGTTTGCGAACAATTCAGGACTGGGCCGAGCTGCAGAAAAGCACAACGACTTCGGTGGCTACCTGGGCGGCCCCGTTTGGAAGGGAAGAACATTCTTCTTCTTTTCCTACGAAGGTGCGCGCCTAAGGCTACCGACGACAATCATCACGCCCGTTCCTTCCCTTTCATCGAGGCAGAGCGCTCCTTCCGCTCTCGCGCCCTTTCTCGACGCATACCCGTTGCCGAACGGGCCTATCTCGCCAGACGGCTACACGGCGCAATACGCAGGCAATTATTCCAACTCCGGGACTCTCAACGCCACGAGCCTGCGGATCGATCACTTCTTTAGTTCTCACTTTTCCATATTCGGCCGTTACAACTACGCGCCTTCACAGACCGTGAGTCTCAGCAGCCCTTCGGAATTGGACACGATTCCAGTGAACACGCAGACGTTTACCGTCGGCGTGAATTCAGAACCGGGAAGTAGTATCTCGAACTCTCTTCGAGGCAACTATTCGATGCAGACTTCGAACTATCAATCGGCGCTGCACGCGATGGGTGGCGCGACGCTGCCCGATCCAAGCCTCTATCTCGGAAATCTTTCTTTTCCGTCAAATGAGCTGAACTTCCAGACGTTTGATACGTACTACTTCGCGGCCGGCACGATTGGACATAACCAGTCGAAGCAAGTAAACATCGTCGACGACCTGTCGTGGGTCCTGGGCGTCCATAAGCTCAAGTTCGGGGTGGATGGACGGATTGTGTTTCTCAACATTCATCCAGCGGTGGGTTCGCTGGGATACTCCACCGACACCGTTCAGGATTTTCTGGCGACAGGGCAAACGAACCTGTACACGACAACGACGAGCCCCGCACAGGTTAAAGCGCCCGCGTTATCCCTCTACGCGCAGGACACTTGGAGCGTCACGCAGCGACTCACGCTGTCGTACGGTTTACGGTGGGAGTTGAGTCCCGCGCCTTCGGCCCGGGGAAACACCCTCCTTGCCGCCTGGGAAAATGTCAACGATCCTTCCGCGATCACTCTTGCACCCTTCGGAACGCCACTCTGGAAGACACAGTATGCAAACTTTGCGCCACGGTTCGGGTTGGCCTATCGGCTGAACTCGAAAGGGGATTTCGTCCTTAGGGCGGGCACCGGCGTGTTCTACGACTTGGGATTGGGCGCGGCTTCGGCCGTCCCATCGTACTGGCCGAATACCGCATTCAACTACTTTCCGGTGGCGTCGGTTCCGATCACGAATGCATCCTCGTATCTTCCCTCTTTGTCTCTAGAACCGCCGTACTCAGATCAGGTTTACGCGTTTTCACCGAACCTGAAACTTCCCAGGTCATATCAATGGAATGTTGCGCTGGAGAAGTCGTTCGCAGGCCAACAAGCGGTGAGCGTTACCTACGTCGGGCAGGCGGGGCGGGACCAACTGCGCAAGTCGGCGCTTGAGCAACCGAACTCTAATTTCTCCGGGATTTTCTATTTAACTCAGAACGACGCCCGGTCGAACTACAACGCGCTGCAGGTGCAGTATCGGCGTCCTTTGTCAGGCCGTGTCCAAGCGCTGCTGAATTACACCTATTCGCACTCGCTCGACAACGTGTCCGGTGATGATGTCGCCGGCCCTTCGGATACAGTAATTTCCACACAGGGCAACTACGCGTCATCCGACTTCGACGTTCGCCAGAGTTTTTCCGGTGCGGTCACATGGGAGCTGCCGTCCACCAAGCGAACCGCTGTGCTGTCTGCGGTAACCAGAGGCTGGTCGCTCGATACCATGGTCGTGGCCCGAACGGGATTTCCGTTCAACGCAAGCGTCGACCTCGGAGCGTCCGAGGTGGCGGGACAATTTACCCGGCCAGATCTGATTCCAGGTCAGCCGTTCTGGGTGGCTAGTCCGCAGGCTCCAGGAGGACAAACACTCAATCCAAACGCCTTTGTGGTGCCTTCGACAGTTCGCCAGGGCACGGAGGGCAGGAACGACATCGCCGGATTTGGATTTACGCAAACCGATTTGTCGCTCGTGCGACTTTTTACTTTGGGAGAACGAATAAAGCTTCAGTTCCGGACCGATGCGTTCAATATCCTGAATCATCCCAACTTCGCGAATCCGGCGGGGTACATTCAGTTCGGTCCGCTGTATTTCCAGTCGCAGCAGATGTTGAACCAGGCCTTAGGCGGACTTAACCCACTTTTTCAGGAAGGCGGCCCGCGCTCGTTGCAGGTGTCTCTAAAACTGACCTTCTAATCCGCACAATCGAATCCTGATTGGGACGACGGCAAGCGTGCCGAACGCGTATCGCTGGAGGTGTGTCTCGAAATGTCTAAATTGAAATGCGTTACCGCAATCCTCGGGCTCACTCTGTGCTGCGCATCCAAGTTGGGCGCTCAGGCCGTCGAAGGCGCGGGGTACGATCCAGTCGCCGTTCGCCTGGATCAGAGCGTGACGACGAGTCGTCCCGTCGCACCGATGGACTTGCTAACACTGCGCGATCCGAAGGGTGTGAGTATTTCACCGGACGGCAACCAAGTGGCATTCGCGGTAGGTCAGGCACAATTTGAGACGAATCGATATCGTTCCGGTCTTTTTGTTGTCGCAACAAAGGCTGGCAGCCGCGTTAGGGCGCTGGGGACTGCGGGGATGCCCCATTGGGATGAGCTCAATCAATGGATTGACGAAGCCCCTCAATGGTCGCCCGACAGCCGATCGATCTCTTATCGAACGCGCATGAGTTCGCGAGAACGCTGGCAAGTCTCGCTATGGAATGTGACGAGTGGCGTGAGAGAAAAACGGACCTCGGTCCCCGGCGATGTCGAAAGCTATCGCTGGTGCGGCGGGGGAAGTGAACTATTTCTGACCGTGCTGAAGCCGAGACCGAGGGTCGACACAACGAGTGCGGAAGAGAGCGGAATTCTTTTTAATCAAGCGATTCACCCCTACCAAGTCATTCCGGTTCTCACGCAAGTGCAGGACGCCAAGGAGCCGGAACGCGAATATTGGATTTACGATCTCAAGACCCAGCGGCAGCGGCGCGCGACCGAGAGCGAAGTCGGGACATGGAAGCCCTGGAACGCAAGGTCTGCGTCGGATCCCAACTCCGCGCTCGCGAAATACCACATCCTCGATGCAGCGCCTTCACCGGACGGATCGAAAGTGGCCTACTTCTATGGAGTGGATAATCCAGCACAGTCGAAAACGTGGGCTGGTCGGCTTCTCGTGTCTTCGGGTCACGACCATCAACTTCTCGAAGTCACGCCCGATGCGCACCGGGTCGAACAATTCTGGTGGACTGCCGACGGAAGCGCGTTGTACTTCACCCAGCACGACGGGCGGGGACACTCCGCGGAGTTATGGGAATTGCGGTCTGGAGATTTGAAGCCGCAGCTAGTCTATAGGGCCGACGTCGGTGAGTATCTCTCCTCCTTCTCGTCTGACGATGCGGGGAAGGTATTCGCCTGCGTGCGCGAGAACAATGCTACGCCTCCGCAGATCGCGGTGATTGATGCCGTAACCAAACCGGTTCGCCCTATCGTGGATTTGAATCCCGGGTTTTCCATGCTACAGAAAGGGAGTACGGAGCGCTTGGACGGAAAAAATTCTTACGGCGAAAACTGGTTCGCGTACCTTGTCAAACCGCTCGATTTCGTACCAGGCACGAAGTATCCGCTCATCGTGACCACGTATCGCAGCGGCGATTACTTTCTGCGGGGAGCATCCGGCGACGAGAATCCCATCCAGGTATATGCGGCGCATGGTTTTGTGGTCTTATGCGTCGACGTAGGATGGATACGCAATCGAGTGACCGGAGATTTTGACGAGACTCTGCTGAATTGGGCGTCTCCCACGGCATCGATTGACCAAGCCGTTCGGCGACTCGCTCAGGAGGGAATCATCGATCTCGCAAGGGTAGGGATTTCGGGCTTCAGTCACGGCGAGGAAATTGCTGGGTACGCGGTGATTCACAGCGATTTGTTTCATGCCGCCGTGGGCGCGGAGAATTATGATCCGTTCTTTTATTTTCTGGGAAGCGACGAGTGGCACGACATTTTCAAGCAATGGGGTCTCAGCGGGTGGCCGCACGGCGAGATCAACCCGACATGGCGAAAGATTGCGATGTCCATGAACGTCGACAAAATCGCAACCCCGATCTTAGAGAATACTTCCGATACTGAATACCTCGTCACCCTTTCAACGTATCGTTCACTGAGGGACGCGGGCAAGCCGATCGAACTATACATTTACCCAAACGAATTGCACGTACGCAACCAGCCCGGACATCGGCTGGAAATCTACGATCGAAATCTCGACTGGTTCCGTTTCTGGCTGAAAGACGAAGTAGACCCCGACCCAAGAAAAGCAGAACAGTACAGGCGATGGAATCAACTGCGCGACGAAGCGAGCCGAAATCAGGGAAGCTCGAGGGTTCTCCCAGCAGGACATTTACCGATGTCGAGATAAAATAACGGGAATTATATACTTGATTCCCTGGCCGCCGTAGGGAGGTTTCTACCCCGATAGCCCGGTTGGGAGCATTGCTTAGTCGCTTGGGTGTCTTTTTTGATCTGTTTTTCGCTTTGACCAAAGTGACAAAAAATGTTATTTTTACTCTTCGCCCTGAGGGCGAAGAGTAAATTTTTGAAAAGTACTATATTTTAAGCTCGCCCTTCTGTCACAATTGAGTGTCACTTGGGGAATCCGGTCCACCTGGTCCGGAGGTTAAAAATGCCCGCTGTTAAAGATATTTCTAAACTTCTTGTCGGTATCCCAAAGGGTGCGTGGGTAGCTCTCTCTAATGACGAAGAGAGAGTTGTGGCCTATGCTGCGGAATTGCAAGAAGCCATCCACAAGGCGAATGAATTAGGGGAATCTGATCCTGTGGTTTTTAGGGTCCCTGAAACGAGCGGCGCAACTCTGTTCCTGTAAGGACGAATTTTGCCGATTCATTCTTTGCCTTACCTTGAGTTTCCAACCCCAGCTTCCGTATCGTTTCCGATGGGACGGATTCCGAGACGGCCAATGCTCCCACTAGCGTTATTGAACGGTACGAGCCGATTGTCGTGCTACGCGATAGTGGATTCCGGAGCGGATGACTGTCTGTTTCCGCGATCATTTATGCAGCCTCTCGGCTTGGACCCTTTAACAATTCCGGTTGAACAGACCGCAGGTGTCGGGAGTTCAAGTGTTCCGACGCAATACGCTCACGTCACTGTAGACATACAAGGTATAGGTCAGTTCGCAGCCTTCGCTGGTTTTACAAGCGGGTTGGACCCCGTTGGACTCGGATTGTTAGGCCAAATGGGATTTTTTGAAAGGTTCAAAATCGCTTTTGACCATGCGAACAAGACATACACGATTGAAGCGCCGTGAGTGCAATTGTTTGATACGCGATCTTTCACATAGCGTTGTACTTAGACCAAATACGCGACCTTTGATATAACCAAGCGTCTAATAGGATGATATAAGGCTACCGTGACCAACGAAAAGTTGCCAACAGATACGACGGCACTCCCGTCTGAAAAGGCGTTAACTGACCCAGCGATTCCTAAGATTTATGCGAACGGGTTCTCATTGGGTCTTACGAACGCAGACACACAGCTTGTGTTAATGCTATTTGGGAAGCCCATCGCGGTACTCAGCCTTTCTTACACTCTCGCCAAAACTATGGCGGACAGACTTTCTGGTCTTGTAAAAACCTGGGAAGAAAAGACAGGAAACACGCTACAAACGACAGATTCAATTGACAAAGTATTTTCCTTGGACTCAAAAGAAGGCGCAAAATGAATTTTGACTCTATCTATATGCTTTTAGTTACCACCAGTCCCCTTGAAGAGAGACGCAAGATTTTAACGAAGAAATTAGATCAAATGGCATCTTTACCTGTTGGATTTAGCCACGGGGAGGGACTTCCAGTTACCAGAGCGTCCATTTCGGTGGCCCAACAATTTGTCAGATGGGCGTCTGACCAAGCTGTTGATGCGGACGTGTTTCCTAATTTGGACGGCGGCTGTGCTGTTGCTTTTTATAAAGACGCCTTAAAGGTGGAAGCGTCTATTAGCCCAGACGGTAATAGATTTGATTTACGGATTGAGCACGGTATAGGATTGCGGTTTGAGAACCTGATTGAACCGAGAGAAAATGTTTCACGCGCTGAGATTCAGGAAATCATTTTAGCATTGCGAGGGTTGAATAACGGCATATGGAAGTTGTCCGCGTCCTCGACCTTCGTCAATACGACCGAACCGTTAGGCGCTTTCGGGATTCGCTCTTCAAAAACTCCTCCAAGCAAGCCAATACTCCCGACGGTAAAGGGGGGTTCTCAGTCTTCGAGGTTGCTTGTGCCTGCGGCGACGCGGGTAACTTAGGCAACCCCAATTGCATTTGCGGACACATATCTAGGTTTTACCCTGCAACGGGACCCGAACCGTGTGCTTACATTATTTTCGATACGAATTTATTTGACCATCCAGCGCCGAATCCGAAAAAGCTTCCGCAACCTCAAATAATTCCCGCAGTTAGTAATACTGGAGACGATTGCCATAGGAATGTTCATTGCGTCTCAGACAACAGATTAAACAAATTAAGGAAGGGGCCTCAAGGTACGACAATGAGACTTTGCATGAACGGGCAGTCTGAGCCGTTTACCGAAGATCGCGCGATTGAGCTGTGTAACGCTCATTATCCAGACCCTACCTGAAGAAATGGCAGCCCCGCATAGTGAAAATCTTACGCTTTTGTTTTGTTCGCGATCGTTTGAATAGCCGACCTGATATAAGCAAGCTCTTGAGCAATTGCTTTTAATGCATTAACGATTGCTGCCGTATCTACATTTCCGTTTGTCATTGTGTCCTCCAAGGAGAAAAGTAATGAAAATATTTTGGTGGCAGGCCGGACTGCATTTCGAACCAGAGACAAAAGCAGAGACAGATGCACTTATGGTTTTGTGGGAAGCAAAGAAAACTCTCGCCCATATTTCCGATGCATCCCGCGCTTCAACGAGCGGCATAGTCCGTGAAGAGCTTCTTGACAGTATCGCCGGAAATTAACAGATTCCGCCACGCTGCATTTTCCTTTAGCTCTGCGACAATAATGCGATCATTGCTGTCCAAATAGTCCGTTAAATCATCTCTGATTTCTTTAGGTGTCGAGTCGGACGGCAATAACCAATCAGATCGAGTGACTTCTTGGGCATAGAGTTGTTTCAATCGATCCGTAAGATCGGAATAATCTTGGCCGGGTTTATCTAGATCATAGCTAACCCAATAGAGCGCCATGGATATCTCCTAATATTGTGAAATTCTATGGATAAACGGCGACCCTTTCGGGCCGCCCCATTCCGAGGCTGTTTCTCGGTCCTCATTGAAGCTTGTGATGGACCTGACGAGACTCGAACCCGCTCTTCCGGTTTTGGAGACCAGCGTGCTACCTATTGCACTACAGGCCCAGCCGCGTTTTATCACGCTTGGACTTGTCGTGCAAGGTAGCACGTTTCTTTTGCTTTTTCGTTTGTTGCGTTGGTTTGTAGGCGAGTACTTTATCCACCACCTGTTCAAAGGTCAGATGATTCAGTAAAAGTCGTTTCTGATAGGTTTTCGGATGTTTGCGTTTCTTTATCATTACTGGATAAGTTTTTCGTAAGCGAGACGGCGACCCGCCACTGCATCCACGAAGCTATTAAGACGCTCTAGTGAATGACGTTTCACATTGCCTTCGTTCAAGCGCCACGTGAATTCGTTGATGTAGCGGCCAAGGTGTTTTTCGCTCGCGTGATGATAAACACCATGCAGACCGCGCTTCAAAACGGCCCACACACTTTCAACGCTGTTCGTTGTGACGCCATTGACTGAGTATTCGTACATGTAGTGATTCACGGTAGCGTGATTGTAGTTTAGCTTGTTGAGTTTCTTGTAGCCGCCGTGTTCGTCGGAATGAATTGTGGAACCTTTCTCCACGTTCTCCGTGATCGCCTTTTCCAGAGCAATGCGACCGTTGCTCATAATCGGAAAGGCTTGTTCCCGACCACCTTGACCGCGTTCTCGCATCCCCATGATGACGGTTTTTCCAGCAGTACCGCAGCCGAGATTCAAACGCTTTTGAAAGTGGCGATTCTCTTCTTTGCCGCCGATATAGGCTTCGTCAACTTCCACAATGCCCTTGAGCATCGAAGCATCGCCCTTACAGGCTTCGCGCAGACGCTGCAAGACGAACCATGCGGACTTTTGAGTAATACCGATCTCTTTGCCCAATTGGAGCGACGAGATGCCCTTACGGGCGGTCACAAGCAAATACATGGCGTAAACCCACTTATGCAAGGGCACATGTGACCGCTCAAAGATAGTCCCTGTCCGAACGGTGAAGTCTAGGGAACAGGCATTACAGCGATAGTAGCCGCCCTTACGGGTCGTGATTCGCTCTTTGGCTTTGCACTTCGGACACTGGACGCCGTTTTCCCACAGACGGCCTTCAAGGTACTTTCGCGCAGCGGGTTCGTCGGGGAAGAGGCTGAAAAGTTGAAAAGTGCTGATGGTGCTTTTGCTCATTTGAGCCTCCCTAACCGATGTCAAATGTTAGCAAAAAGGAGAAAGGGAGTCAAGTATATAATTCCCAAAATAACCCCGAGGTGCCCAGAAATTGAGCACCCCGGGGCTCGGTTTACTCCTCGGCAACATAGGCCGCCGGCGTCTGCCAATCGGGATTCGTGAAATCCGAACCGTGGATGGTCTTACTTAACGAGTCCTCGGAGCAGATGGCTGCCGCTGCGTCCGCGAGCCTCGTAATTTCAGGCTTGGTGTAGTTCAAGAGTATCACCTCCTTTCGTTTTTAGGCTTTCGGTCGCGACTCTTCTCTTTGAATGACGGACCATCTTTTGAGTGGGCTGACGGAGCTACCATTTAAAGCAGACCAGTGTCATTGGTCGAGTTTCCTTTGCAGCGGAACGAATCGGCTGCCCAAGAAACTGCTTCGCGACCGGTAGCACGCTCACCGTCGATGACGTTAGAAAGTCCCAGCATGTCCGGAAATCGAACATCGCCGAACGTGGCTTACTCTTCTGCAAAGTAAGCTGGGTTCGTCTGCGCCTTCGGATTGGTCGAATCCATGCCCACGTGCAGCTTCGACAACGAGTCCTCAGCGCAGATGGCTACCGCTGCGTCCGCGAGCCTCGTGATTTCGGGCTTCGTGTAATTCATGTGCATCACCTCCTTCTTTTCTTAATTTTCTCGGCCGAGAAGCTCTTGGTCGGAACATCCCACGACTCGGATGGCGTAGTCTTTCCGAAATACGAACTTTCGAGCTGGAGACTCCTGATTGCGAAGGCCGCGCAGCCAGTCTTCGAGTGCTAGAGTTCGAAGCAGCGAGACGGTTGCGACATCTCGTCCCTGTTCTGCATTTTGAACGGCGTTCTCCAATTCTCCGCAATCCACAATTCCTAGTTCTTCCACACGTAGGGGCTTCGGGCCCCGCAGGCGCGCATACTCGGTGACGATTACCTTCACGAGTGCCCGGCTGACGTACGCCTTCCGCTTTCTGTCCAGGATTTGTCGAGGAACGGTGTGCGCGAGCGCGCGGCGCATCAGCGATCGCCTCTCGTAAGGACGAACCATTTGTTCGCGAGGGATTGCAAAACAGAATGACACGAGTTCCCGATCGAGAAACGGATAACGCCACTCAAATGTCGGATCTGATTCAAGGGTTATACAGGAAAGCTGGGACCGAAGGCTTTCAAAAGCCTCCAAATTTGCCTGAAAGCTCGGCGAACCGCCCGTCAGTCTTGTTCTGAGCGATGAAACAGAAAGCTCGTGCCGGTGGCGAGCGATGAATTCCGTGGTTAACCAGCTTAGTCGGAACGACTCGCGCGAAAAACGGAAGCTGCGCGGCAGAAACTGCCGCAGTACAGAAGACCAAAGTGTCAGGATGGGTTTCCGCTTCGCAAGCGCCCAGTCGAAGGATCGCGCGAGGAATTGACGAAGTTCGAGACCGACGAGCAAGTCCGCGAGTTCCGGGACCGGAGTCGGCACTCCACCCAGGAGTTCATCACCACCAAGCCCCGAAAGGACGACACGGTATCCACCGCCCGAAAGAAGCTGGCGGAAGCAATCAGCCGCCGAGCTTCGCGCATAAGGAGACGTGGGAATCATACGAAAACGATTCCGTGTCGGTTCCTCTTGGACGAACGATTCTGGGCCAACGTCAATGTGGGTACCGGACCGACCGCGCCTCTGTTCCACGATTTGCGCGTAGGGTAGCTCGTCCCAGTTCGGTTCTTGGGCGTCGAAGTACGTGATGGTGTCGAGGCGCGGAGTCTGGCAATTGCGAGCCGAGAGCAAGGAGTCCGCCGCACAAACAATGGAGGACGAATCCATTCCCCCGCTTAACTCCGCCAGGATGGGATTCGACGAGTCCATGCGTCTCCGCACCGCTTCGCGGAAAATCAGATAGAACTGCTCCTCATAATCCCGGTCGTTGCGATGGCGAATCGCCAGACCTGGATCGAAATCCCAATATTTACGGACCGACGTCTGGCCAGCTCGAATTCGAACCATGGAGGACGGAGGAACGCTCCAGACACCTTCATACGGCGTGAGATGCGAATGTGGATATGACGACATCCAACCGGCAAGATAGGACCCAGACACCTGAGGCACCTCGGGTCCAAGAAATACAAGCGGTTCAAGAACCGTCGACCAGGTAATTTGGTGCTTGTCGCTGCGATAAAAGAGAGGACGGGATCCGATGAAGTCTCTGGCCAGGATGACTTCTTGCCGTGCTTCGGAGAAAATACTTATCGCCCAATCGCCGATCAACTGCGAAAACATCCGCGTTTCAGAACGCTGATAAACGCTGGCAACGACCTCCACGTCCGTCGGCGCAGGATCGAGACCGATACTCGCGCGACGAAGATCACCGCGGTTGTCGAGACGGCCGTCCCACATCATCCAGTCCCGATTCTGCAGGCGATACGGTTGCTGCAGTTCTGGGGTGGACCCCGTTTTGCAGGAGCCGTAGAGGAGCGCGCAGGATTCCCGGCCGAGAACGGAGATGCCTTCCGGCGCATAAGGAACCAGTAGACTTTCGACTCGTTCGAGAACGTCGTAGTCGACTGGTTCTCCGTCGCAACTGCAAATGCCGAATTGGACACCCATGACAATCTCCCCAGAAAAACGGTCAGCAGCGATCCAAGACCGCGTAGGTCTCGGTCGCGCTCGCCTTGTCGTTGACGATCATTCCTTGGACCTCGACCCAGGCGTGGGCGCGAAAAGGCAACGGTTGGGCTCCGATTACGAGTTCCGCGGGTACGCCAAGCCTCCGCAAAACGCATACGGTGGCAGCGGATCTCTGGAGGCATTGCACCTGTTTGAAGTACAAGGCGCAGGCGCAGTCGATTGCTGCGCATGCACGTCGAGACGTGTTGGTGTCGAACTCACGAGTTCGAACCGGTTGACGGCGAACTCTCCGGTAGAGGGTCGCAAAATCAGAGCGGAAGAGGACGTACTCAAAGGACAGCAAGACCGCGTATGCACGAAGCGTCGTGAGGATCATCGCAAACCTCTTCCCGCTTCCATCTGCGGAACTTCGTCCTTCATCTTCCGAACGAGACTCAACAGGTATCGCTCCCGGGACGGTAGTTGGGTGGAATCGGTCTGGGCAGAAGCCCAGACAGTAGCGGCATAGCCAAATAATGCGGCAAGCGGCGATAAGAGGAGGGCTCGCTCAAGATGTTTCGGTGGAATTTTATCTCGCCATGCCTTGAGGTAGGCGTTCCTGAACCTCTCTTCGATAGGGGCATCGCGCGAGAATTTCCTACGAAAATGTTGCAACAAATACTCGAACGAAAACAAAGGATCGCCCACGAATGCTTCCGCCCAGTCGAGAAAGACAGCGCGACCCGTGGTGCCGAAGATGTTGGCAGGACTGAGGTCCATGTGGCCGACCGTGTCGAATAAACGCAGGCCGTTCAATTCCTGCAAGGTGAGTCGCATGATGTCCTTCAATTCGGACACTTCGAGTAGCGTGAGATTCTTAGAAGTCTGCAGAGGCAAGCGTCTGGTCGAATCCGCGACGAACTCAAAAAATGGTTCTAGAATGGAGAGCAGCCGCGATACCCGCAAATCGTGAGCTCCTGCCATAAGCAGGCTGTCTCCGTGATTCAAGGACGCGACTTGAAGGCTCGCCAAGCTCGCAGCGGTTCTTTCCCAAAAACGCAGTTCACCATTGGAAGCCAGGGATTGGCCGGGGGCTTGAAGAGCCAGCCACGCATTCCATCTCCGTCGACTGGCCAGGATACGAGGAATGCAGTCAGGGCAGAGGCCCGCCAGGGCGAGCGTGACAGCCCATTCCCTGATGTTTGGTTTGCCGACGGCTTTGAACCACACCGGCTCCCGATTCGTTTCGAATCGGATCAGACTGAACGTCGGGCAGGCATTCCACTGCTCGAATTTGCCGGACGGACGCAAAGAATAGGGACGCAACGAGCGTCCGACCCAATTTTTGACCTCGGTGAACCATGCGGGTTTCCGAAAAGGCTCTGCGGCGAGATCTCTGCCGACCGCCTTCAGTCCCAACCGGAATGTGTCAATTCCGGCAAACTCCCGGTCCCGCAAGAACGAGTTAGCCCTCAACGTTCGCAGGCAAGCCCAACGGTAGCCTTCGGGTGGCGTCTGAGCGGACTGAACGGCGGCAACGGCGTGATAATGAAAATCGCTGGCGAGCGCCGGGCCGCGAGGAATAACTTCATACAACGATATGACTCGTAACCCGAACTCTCGCTCGACGGCGCGATTGATGTTTGCTGCGATCCGCTGCTGCGCCGGGATTTGGACCTGTGGCAGCGTGTATTTCGCTGCACGGGTACTTACGAGCACCTCCTTCCCGTCGCGCCGGATCATGAGAAGAAGCCACGGTTCAAGCGGATTTTTACTTGACGGTGTGCTCATTGGTTGCCGTCAGAACGACTGCCCGCTTCCGCTGGACGAATCAACCGTTGCTGCCGCAGACTCGACAGAAAGTCGTCGACATCCCGTTTCACGATTTCGTCGGATACATGGAATTCATTGCCGATGGTGCGTGTAAGCGACGATAGATCGTGCCCTTGGCGGAGGAGTTCAATGATCCGAACTCCCACGGGGTTCAGGTTGAAGAACACGCCGTGGGCCAGATCGAGCAGAATGCCGCCATCCTGCGATGTGGCGAGCCGGATGTCTTGGGAAAGAGTCAGCATCGTTGTCACCGGACGCGATGACTATGACCCTCCCCGGTCCCTCAACCAACTGTTGTAGTAACTTGTTCGCGATTCAACTCCCGCATCTCGAAAGGAAGCGCAAACACAAGCGTTGATTCAGCCTTTTCCGATCAACAGCGGCGTGCGGTGTTCGCGGTTGCACTCAGGCGCGATCGTCCTGTGCCGCCGGCGAAAGCGAGCGAACTACCAGTCATCGGATAACCTTCGAAGGATTCCCACGACGGTTCCGATGATCTCAATTTCGCCGGGACTTCGCAGACGTAAAGGGCGCTGGAACCCATTCGAGAATGGGCGCATGACGAGCATTCTTCCTTCCGAGCCGCACGACGTGCAGATATATTGGCCGTCGTGGCCCAGCAGAATGTAGGAAGGCTGTGCCCACAGGGGAGCGGAGGGCTGCGACGTGATTCGTTTCTTACGGCGGTCAATAATGAGCGCTGCAGCGTCGGCCAGATAGGGATGAAACGATTTCCTGGGCCGTCCAATCCAAAAAATATCCCGGATCGAGAGATGCGGCATTTGAAACATCTCGGCGACTGCGCGGCCGAAAAAATATGGAAATTCCGCCACGGGATTGCGGCGTTGTCCAGAGACAATCGAGTTGCGGTCGGTGACGTGTGCGGCACCGCGAGGTGCGGCCCGGGATAGTAGCTCGTTTGGCATTGGATCTCCGCCGGCTTGCGACCGATGCACTCCTGCGGCCCGCATGAATTCCCAGGCGCCAACAGAGTACAAGGTACAAAGGCTGAACATTTTGTGAATATGCCGGGGTGTTTGGCTTGGCGTCTCGTAGTCGGAGAGAGAGCCGGCAGCGCAGAAAAATTCCTCGTTCTGCAGCAAGCGGGCGATCAACAGGCTCTTCGCCGATGCTTCCCGGAAAGTAAGGCCGGATCGCCGCCTGGCGCGCCGGAGCAGGTCGTCCAACCGCAAGTCCGTGGAGACCCCTCCGAGCGGAGGCGGAATCCAAAACTGCGCCAGAGCGCGAGAAACTCTCGTAGGTGCCGGGACCGCCGTGGGCCTAAGTTCGAGATCGACGGCTCCGACAATGCGTGCTTCTTTTTCCAATTCCAACTCAACGTGAGCAAATGGCAGATGTATGGGGCAGAGCACCACGCGATTCCGATCAACAACATGCAACCGGCAGCACGCGAGCCCCTTCCCGTGCTCAACCAGGAAGAAAGCTCCGCGGGTGGCGAGCCGAGTCTGAGGAATGGAGGCGGCCTGCTTCGCGATGCGGACGATGCTTCCCGGAAGGAGTTCAGGAAATGCCCAGGCATCGCGATATCCGATCTTCGCGTACAGGAACTCGGAATTCGACTGGTGCTTCCTGGCAGCATGCCGGCGCGGTGCGCCGATGCGCAGCCATTCGCCCAGGGGACGCAGCGAACCGCCAGAAGGCCCTTGCGCGATCGGTTCGAAGGAAAGAATCCAAGACTGGTCGTCATAAACATTTTCGTCAATCAGTGTCGTATAGCGCGCTGGAAGAATTGCCTGGAGCCGGGGAATATCGTCGAGAACCACGCCAAATATGGCCAGCCAGTCGACGAGACGATAGCCGGACAGGCGGCTCAATACGAGCAGTTGTTGGACGCTGGGGCTAAAACCCCTGTGCTGAAGGGTGTGGTAGAGATTGGGTGGAATGTGGAACCGATTATCATCGGGAAACAGACTACGCGACCGGCGTGCAACTTCGGAGAGGGTCAGTCCTCGCGCAGCTAGAATCGCTCGCGTCCGCATCGAGACCGGTGGGCCCTGTTCCTTCGAAATCATCGCCGAGAGTTCTCCGTCCGCGGGATGCCAAGACCTCTCGCAGCTTTGGCTCACCGAAAAGTAGACGGGAGACATTGGGACGACAGGAAAAAACACTTTCGGTGGCTGGAGTCCGGGACACGGGGCTGTCAGGGATGCAGGACAGATGGTCCCTTTTTTAACAGTTCTGAAATATTTCGTTTACCGTTGTAGTATAACGAGCTGTCCACGTTATCCAAGGTGCAATGGACCAGGTCCCCGCTAACGGTTCGCCCGGCGCGAAGCTGAAACAGCTGCGCCTGCGGTTGGGATTAACGTTGCGCACGGTCGAGGCGAGCAGCCGCAAGCTCGCCGCCGAAAAGCAGAATCCAGATTACGTCATCTCGCGTGGCTGGCTGAATAACGTCGAGAATCGATCGTTCACTCCTAGCGTTTACAAAATCTACGCGCTCGGTGCGATTTACCAGACTCCTTGGACGAACATTGTTTCGTTCTTCGGTGTACATGTCAGCGACCTAAGCCGGGATCAGGCGCTCTTTGGTCTGCCGACAACGCAGCTGGTCCTGCAGGCGAGCGTAAGCGACGAGGAAACAATCATGGCGCCGTTGCGTTCACATCCGGATTTACAACTAGATAAGACCAACCTTCTGTCGCGGTTAGTAGAAATCTGGGGCGAGGTTCCGGTCCGGCTCATCCAGCACTTGGATCCTCGGAAATCCGTCTACGGAATTATTGGCATGAAAGACTTCACCATGTGGCCGTTGATCCGGCCTGGCTCCATCGTGCAGATCGACGGAAACCAACGGAAGGTACTCCCTATCAAATGGGAAAACGAGCACGAGCGACCGATCTACTTCATTGAGCTAAGAAATGAATATATTTGCAGCTGGTGCGAAATCCGCGAAGGCCATCTCCTCGCGGTTCCTTATCCCAACTCGCGATGCGAGATTCGCCGATTTCCTTATCCGCAAGAGGCGGATATCATCGGACGTGTCACTGGCGTGGCCATGCGCCTCGCTGAGACGCACACCTGAACTTCTCAAGAAGTCGCACCCGCTATGAGCAGGCCGTACTACGTAGTTCCTCTCATGGGAGAGCTTTTGTGCCCAAACGCAGGGTCACGAACTATAGAAAAGATCAGCGCCGCAAACACCATCATTGGGTGGTGACGGTCACGTATTCCGACAATGAGAGATTCGAACGTGTTTATATTGATCGTGAAAGAGCGGAGAAGTTCGCCGCGAGGCAGAAGAAATCGCCCGTTGTGCTGAAGACTCGCATACGACAGTTGAGTTGAAGAAGCGGGCCGTGTCTCTCATACGGCCCGCGCGAGAAATGGAATCAATATTCTTCGGGAAGCAAAAGGGTGGTCGCGGAGCGGTCGGCTTCGGTTTCGACCGGGCAGGCCAATCCGAAGGAGCAAACGACTCGTACTGTCCATCCCAGTGCATGTGTTTGGGCAGGACATCTTCCTGGAATCCTTCAACGAGTTCGCCCACATGCTCTCTGTGAACGCTCATGGAGGAGCGCTTGCGCTGGCTGCCAGGGTACAGAGGGGCCAGAGGATTTTGGTTGTGAACAAGAGTACTGGCCAAGAGCAAGAATGCCGGGTCGTGGACGTGGGCTCTTTGCAGAACGGGAAATGGACAGTGGGAATCGAGCTATCGGAACCCGTGGCAAATTTTTGGAAGGTCAACTTTCCCGCTTGCATTCCCAGGCCACAACCGACTCACCGTTGAGACTGCCGACGATGCTCTGGCGTTAGCCTATTTAATGGGGCGTCGGTATCGTTTCGCGAGGCGTGCTGCCATTTTCTGCGCCGTCACAAGCAGAATCCTCCTGTCCCGCTCACTGAGCCGCTCGAACGCCTTGACGAATCGCTGAAGTTCGCGACGATGTTGGCTGCCGATGCTGTTCATGATCGCGTTCAGCTTCGGCATTTCCCCCGCGTTAGCGTCAGTGACGAACTGATACAGAGGAATTTCCAAGGCGGATGTAAACTTCTCAAGGGAATCGATGTTGGGAACCGTGAAACCATTCTCGACCCGGCTGGTATAGGGGCGGATAAGGCCCGTCTTGCGCTCGACATCGCCTTGAGACAGATGCTTCGCTTCGCGCAGTGCTCTTATCCTTGCGCCGATTTTCACCCTATGTGACTACAGCATGCGTGCCCTGCCCAGCAAGATTAGGTCAACAGAGTACTCGTGTCTTTTGTCAAGGTCCTCCCGGTCGCAAATGATCTGCCAGAGTTCGCGGGCCTTGTGCGTTTGGTTTTCTTTGGGTGTTCTTAGGGGTGGGGCTATAACAAAAATGGAAGGATAAAAGTTTTGCTGTCAGGTCTTGAGCTACGCCGATGAGATACTCACAAGATATTCACATAGTTCTAGTATTACGTGCTTGACAACACCCAGCTAGTTATATAAAAGCCCTAGCATTCTCGCTACCGACTAATTGTCGGGGCTTTTCGATCGAGACACCACTCGTATCGACGCGTGGGAGTGTGGAGGTGCGAACCATGAAAAGCATATTCGTCGCATTGATCGTGTTTGCAGCGTTGCAGTGTGCTTTGAGCGAGCGGGCAGCGGCCCAAGTGGGCAGCGCCTGCAGGGGTCAGTACGGCAATATCAATTTTCCCGGAACGCCACCTCCATGGATATTTAACTGTCAGCCCGAAGGCTCATACTTAGTCATTTGTCAGGCAATGACTAGCGCTTGTCCTCCGGCGGCAGCTGCGGCAGAGACGTGCCCAACCTGTGGGGCAGCAGCTGCGGGTCACCCAATTTCGCTCGCATCTGGAAATACCTACATTGTGGAATCCGACATAAAAGTTCCAGGCTTGTCCAGTGGACTGAAGCTTGTCCGAATATGGAACAGCATGTGGCCATCCACCCAGAGCGCGTTTCAGGTTGGTCTATTCGGTCCTAATTGGCGATCCAATTACGAGGAACGGGTATTCCTCGGCAGCGATAACTATATGAAATATGCACGGGGCGACGGCAGCTTCTGGTCGTTCGGTGCGAACGGCTCGTCACTAAGTGTGGCAGCACCGGCAAACGTTAACGCTACTCTGAGTCAGGGCAGTTCGTATTGGACTATAGCGTTTCAGAATGGCGAGCAGCGGTTGTTTGACAACGCCAGCGGGAATCTCATCTCGATCATCGATCGCAACGGAAATACGACGCAACTGTCCTACGATGCCGTGGGTCGTCTTGTCACCGTGACAGATCCTGTCTCGCGCCACCTCTACTTTTCCTATGCGAACGGATCGAGCCTGCTCGTCACTGGGGTCTCCTCTGATGTTGGGCTTTCCTTGACATACGCCTATGACAGCCAAGGACGCCTCACACAAGTCACCGAGCCGGACTCATCAACACTCTCGTTCCAATACAACAGCCAATCCTTGGTCACTGCGGTGACGGATTCCAACGGCAAGATTCTAGAGTCGCATACGTACGACAGCAGTGGTCGAGGATTGACTTCATCACAGGCGAACGGTGTGAACGCACTGACCATCTCTTACACCAACTAACTGGCTTGGAGTCTGAGCCGTGAGGGCGCACCCAACATCCTTGGCGTTGCCCGTAAAGTTCGGAGGCTCCGTTGATGCACCCGAATAGATTGCGACTGGTACTGGGTTTCGGATTTTCGCTGCTGTTCCTTTGTTGCGGGCGCATTTACGCTCAGGCCCCGTCGATCACGGGTCTGTCGCCGAGTTCGGGTCCAGTTGGCACCCTGGTAATAATCGCAGGCTCTAATTTTGGAGCGACGCAAGGAAACAGCACAATTGCACTGAACGGAACGACTGCCACCGTCGTGAGTTGGGCTAGCACTTCCATTGCTGCTATTGTGCCATCCGGCGCATCCTCAGGAGTTTTTTCAGTGACCGTGAATGGTACTCCCGTCACCAGTTCTTCGTTCACCATCACGCCACTTCCACCGGGCTGGACCGACGGCGACGTGGGTTCTGTTGGAGTGGCGGGTAGTGCCACATACGCAAACGGAACATTCACAGTAGAAGGGGCAGGGAGCGAGATCTACGGCACCGCCGATGGATTTAATTTTCTGTACCAACCGTTGTCGGGCAACGGGACGATTGTGGCTCGGGTGGTCAGCGTGCAGGGAGGCAACAGCTACGCAGCCGCTGGCGTGATGATTCGCGAGACGCTGACCGCAGGGTCGACAAATACGAAGACCGCCTACTGGCCGACATATCACTCAATCTATTTTGATGCCCGGACGACTACGGGGGGCAGCACTTCGGAGCCAGGTAGTAAGAGCGCCACAATCCCGTACTGGGTCGAAGTAGTCAGGAGTGGCAGTACGTTTACCGGCTATACCTCCCCAGACGGGGTCAATTGGTCTCAACTGGGATCGAGTGAAACGATCAGCATGGCGCAGAACGTCTATATCGGTCTGGCGGTGACGAGCGCCAACACCTCAGCTTTGGCGACAGCGACCTTCGACAGCGTGTCGGTGAATTCAACTGCGGCGCCCGCGCCCATCATCTCGGGCGTCTCTCCTGGTGCGGGGGTGGTTGGGAGTCAGACAACGATTTCCGGTTCTGGATTCGGGAATTCTCAGGGGAGTAGCTTGGTGAATTTGAACGGCAATCTTGTCACCGTCAATTCCTGGAGCAGCACTTCGATCGTCATTACACTTCCGTCTGGAGCGACCTCGGGGAATCTTGTGGTGTCTGTGGCCCCCGGCATGAACGACAGCAATCCCTTCACTTTCCTCATCGGTACCCAACTGTTGGGCACGTGGATGGACGTGGACGTTGGATCCGTGGGTCTGGCAGGCAGCGCGTCCTACGCGAACGGCACGTTTACGGTAAAAGGTTCCGGAGCGGGAATATCGCAAGCCGCTGACGGATTGAATTTTCTCTCCCAGTCGCTATCAGGTGATGGGAGCATCGTGGCGCGAATCGTGAGCGAGCAAGGGAGTGGCGCTCAAGTCGGCGTGATGATTCGTGAGACCCTCAACCCGTCCTCGACGCTGGGATGCACGTGCTATTCCGGCTACATGTACTTTTACTACCGCGCTAGCACAGGCTCAAATGTAGCGTACCAAGGCAACAGTTCCATCCCGTCTCTTCCTTACTGGGTGAAGCTCGCGCGCGCAAGCTCCACGTTCACCGCCTACCTCTCGCCCGACGGAATCAACTGGACGCAGCTGGAATCGAGCGAGACGATCACGATGGCCCAGAGTGTGAATATCGGCCTGGTTGTGACCAGCGACAGCAATTCCACCCTAGCGACCGCTACCTTCGATAACGTTTCGATCAGCACGACCTCATCTCCGGCGCCTGTAATTACAGGACTCTCGACGACAACTGGCCCCGTCGGCACTGAGGTCGCGATTTCGGGATCCGGGTTCGGGTCATCTCAAGGCAACAGCACAGTTACGCTAAATGGTGCACTCACGACAATCGGCTATTGGAGCAGCACATCCATTGTCATCACGATCCCAGCGGGAGCGACCTCAGGTCCTCTGCTGGTTTCGGTTGCTCCGGGCATGAATGATAGCAACTATGCCATCTTCGACGTGACTACCCAACCCCTGCCGAGTACTTGGCTCGACCAGGATGTAGGTGCAGTGGGCAAGACGGGAAGCGCAACTTACGCGAACGGGATATATACGATACAAGGATCGGGAACTGGGGTTGGTGGAACCGCTGACGAAGTTCATTTCGTATATCAGCCGCTGTCCGGAGACGGCACGATTATTGCGCGGGTCATCAGCGCGCAGAATAGTTCCACGCAGCCCGGGGTGATGATTCGAGAGACTCTGAATTCAGGCGCCAGAGAAGCGTTCGAGTTTTACGGCAGCTATATGTACTTTTATTACCGCACCAGCACCGGAGCAGGCGCCATCTACAACGGCAACATGAGCATTCCGGGTCTCCCGTACTGGATGAAGCTGGTGCGCAGCGGAAGCACGTTTACTGCGTATGTCTCCGCGAACGGCTTGTATTGGACGCAGCTGGAATCGAGTGAAACGATCTCGATGGCGCAAAACGTCTACATCGGCTTGGCGGTGAGCAGCGGCAACAATTCGTCTCTGGCCACAGCCACCTTTGACAACGTGTCGATTAGCTCAGCCGCAAGCCCAGCCCCGGCGATCACCAGTGTATCTGCGACGACCGGAGCTATCGGCAGTCAGGTTGCTATCTCTGGATCTGGTTTCGGGGCATCCATAGGCAGCAGCTTGGTGTTGCTAAACGATATGCCGATGACGATTGACTCGTGGAGCGCCACGTCGATTATCGTGACGATTCCATCAGGAGCCGCCTCAGGATTGCTGGTTGTATCCGTCGCGCCCACGATGAACGACAGCAACCCAGTTGGTTTCACGGTCACATCGCAGCCTCTTCCCGTCCCATGGCTTGATCAGGACATAGGTGCTGTCAATGTCGCTGGGAGCGCCGGCTATGGCAGCGGGACATTCACGGTGAAGGGTTCGGGGACGGGCATCCAGGGCACCGCCGACGGGATGCATTTTGTGTACCAGCCGTTGTCGGGCGATGGATCCATCGTGGCACGTGTGGCCAGCGTACAAGGCAGCTCCGCACAGGCCGGAGTGATGGTTCGGGAGACGCTCAACCCCAATGCAACGGACGGGTACGTCTTCTATGAGAGCTACATGTATTTTTATTACCGAACAACCACCGGGGGCAGCACCGCGTACAACGGCAACTCCGTCGGAAGTCCCCCGTATTGGGTCAAGCTGGTCCGCACGGGGAATACATTCACAGCCTATGTTTCACCGGACGGGGTGAGCTGGACACAGCGAGACTCCGCTCAGACGATTACGATGGCGCAAAACGTCTACATTGGCTTCGGCGTAAGCAGCAACGTAAATTCAAGTCTAGCGACGGTCACCTTCGATAACGCGACCGTCACGATTGGGACAACGCCGTTTGTTACAGGTGTGTCCCCCGACTTGGGAGGAATCGGCTCATCGGTCACGATTTCAGGATCAAACTTCGGTGCCACTCAAGGGAGTAGCACACTCAGCTTCAACGGCACAACGGCTTCTTCGATCACGAGTTGGAGTAACTCACAGATCGTGGCGAATGTGCCGATCGGAGCGACGACCGGGCCCGTCAACGTGGTTGTTAATTCCATTCAAGGTATTTCCAGCACTTCATTTGATGTGATCCATCCTGTGGTCACGAGCGTGACTCCGCCGTCGGCTCCGATTGGAGGGACCATCACAGTCACCGGCACCGGTTTCGGCGCTTATACAGGATACGGCCAGGTCCAGTTCAACGGAGCGGCCGTGGACGCATACCCATGGAGTGACACGAGCATTACCGCGTCCGTGCCAACAGGCGCGACCAGCGGCCCATTAACCGTTGTTTATGACGGTGTGGCAAGCAACAGTTTGTCGTTCACGGTACTGGAGCCTTTGTCCGTCACCGCTATATCCCCAGCCGCAGGGTCGGTTGGTTCGACGGTGACGATCACCGGCACGGGCTTCGGCGCAAACCAGAGCGACAGCGTTGTAACTTTCAATGGCACAACGGCAACCGCCGTCACCTGGACGGACACGAGCATCACAGCAGTAGTTCCGACGGGAGCCTCGACTGGACCCATCACAGTCGACGTCGCGACTACCACTGCCGATGGACCGTCGTTCGAGGTCACATCTGCCATACAGCTCACGGATTCCCTTGGCAACCAGTCTAGTTATTCATCCGTGATGGTTGGTGGAAAATGGTACGTCTCAAGCGCTCAAGGTTCGGGATGCTCCAGTTGCACGTTGCGCGGGAACATTCAGACCCAGTACGACAACTTCGGCAACGTCATTCTGAAGACAGACGAACTCGGCCACACCACTTCCTACTCGTACGACACGAACCAAAATTTGCTGAGCATTTCCCAACAGGCAAACTCGGGCTATGCCACTACTTCATACACCTATAACAGCTTTGGTGAGCCGCTGAGCGTCACTGATGCACTTGGGAACGTCACCACGAATACATACGATGCGCACGGGAACCTACTAACGGTAACCACCCCTGCGCCAAACAGCAATACAGCAGCCAGCGTCACTCAATTTGCCTACAACTCGCTCGGCGAGATGACGCAGATCACCGATCCGTTAAACAGGATCACGAAGCTCGCCTACACGTCAGCTGGGTTGATTTACACAGTCACCGATCCCCAGAACAACGTCACAACGTTTGCATACGATGCTGAGGGCGACCGCACCAGCGTTACCGATGCGATGAATAATCAGACCACTTTTGCATACGATTCAGGCAACCGTCTACTGACGATCACATATCCGGGAAACGCGACGACAACTTTCACCTACGATTACCGGGGCCGTCGCACGTCGGTGACAGACCAAAACGGCAAGAAGACGACCTATGCGTACGACGACGCGGACCGCTTGACGTCGGTTACAGACCCCAACAACAACGTCACTTACTACACCTACGACACGGAAAATAATCTGCTAAGCATCGAAGACGCAAACCACAACACCACATCGTTCGGCTACGATGCCTACGGCAGGGTAATCCAAACGACGTTTCCCTCGACTCACTATGAACAATACGGCTACGACGCCGCCAACAACGTCACCAGCAAGACAGACCGAAATGGCCAAACGATTCAGTACGTTTACGACGATCTGTACCGGATGACGCAGAAGAACTATCCGAATTCGACCAACGTGGAGTATGTCTACGACCTAGTGGGCAAACTCCAACAGGTCACCGATCCGACCGGGACCTACGGCTTCGCCTACGACAACATGGGTCGGTTGGTCGGGACAACGACGCAATACACATTCGTGACGGGGACCTACACGAACGCCTACACTTATGATGCCACTTCGAACCGCGCGTCCATGACCGACCCGCAGAGTGGCGTCACGTCGTATGTTTACGACACGCTTAACCGGCTGAGCACACTAACACCGCCAACCGCCTTCGGCAGCGGCTCGTTTGGCTTCAGCTATGACGCGCTGAGCCACCGCACGCAGATGACGCGCCCGAACGGCGTCACCACGAACTACACCTACAACAATCTATCCCAGTTGCTCTCGGTGCTGCACCAAGTGGGCGCGAGTACCATTGACGGCGCAACATACACGGTTGATCCTGCAAGGAACAGGACGGCGAAGACCGACATGTACGCGAACTTGACGTCGAACTATACCTACGATCCTCTCTATGAGCTGACGCAAGTGACTCAGGCGACGAACACCACTGAGAGTTATTCCTACGATCCAGTCGGTAACCGGCTCAGTTCACTGGGCGTTTCGCCGTACAGCGTCAATTCGTCGAACGAGCTGACGGCGATTCCCAGCGCCACCTACACGTATGACAACAACGGGAACGTGCTGACGAAAGTCACGTCCGCAGGCGTGACCACGTATGGATGGGATTACGAGAATCGGCTGATTAGCGTGACGTTGCCTGGTACGGGTGGCACGCTGGCGTTCAAGTACGACGGGCTTGGCCGCCGCGTTCAGAAGGCGTTCACGCAGGGCTCGACCACAACCACGACGAATTATCTCTATGACGGAAGTAACTCAGTTGAGGATATCGATCAGAACGGGAATGTACTAGCACGCTATACCACAACCCAGAACATCGATGAGCCCTTGGCTGAACTCCGTTCAACCACGACCAGCTACTATTCGCAGGATGGATTGGGTTCGGTTACGTCGCTCACTACTGCGGCGGGTGCGCTGGGCAACACCTACAGGTATGACTCATTCGGCAACCCGACTGCATCAAGTGGTTCCATCGCGAATCGGTTCCAATACACCGCACGTGAACTCGACCCCGAGACCAATCTTTATTACTACCGCGCCCGATACTACGATCCCACAGCAGGAAGGTTCCTGAGCGAGGACTCGATTGGTTTTCGCGGTGGCGTCAATTTCTACGAATATGTTAAGAATAACCCAGTCGGACTTCTCGATCCGACCGGCTTAGCCCCTCAAGACCCTGATCCAAAATTGCCGACCGATCCCACGGGTAAGGCAGGTTGTTTTTTCAAAGGAATTATCCCCGGGAGCCCATGCAAGCTATGCATGTACGGTTGCCGTGGGTACGGCGCAACCTTCAGTTGGCCTCAGGCCACAGAAAAACCTTGCATGAGCATCGACCCGGTGAGTGGCTTGGTAAACACGAGTGAGATTGATCCCAAATGCTGGAAGCCGCCTTGCAATCAGAAGCCGAAGCCTCAGCCGTTACCGGCTCCCCAACCTCTGGGGGCTCCCCTCCTACCTATAATTAACATTTTAGAAGATATACTGGAGGGTCTGGCAGGAGCAGCGGCCCTATAAGGCGCAGTAGGCGATGTCGATACGATCGCGCTACCATTGCGGAATGTTGTCTTCATTATTTGATTATTCTTAGCCCTTCTGCCGTTGGAGTGCGATGGAGGAACGATAAAGTCAGGATCGAGAATGGGTGAACTCTGTACTGCAGGAGGTACTATGGATGATTTTGATTCACCAAGTATGCTGGAAGCGGTCGAGGAGTTAGAGCGTAAAGACTACTTGTCGGCTCTCGCGCTCCTGTTGCCTTTGGCTGACGCGGGTAACCCGAAAGCACTATGCAATCTGGCCAACCTCTATCATTTTGGTTGGGGCGTGGAAGCGGATGGGAAAAAAGCCGCTGAACTTTACCGGAAAGTCGCTTCGCAAAACATCCGGCAGCAGCATCTGTCCGGGATTGCTTATCAAAATCTGGCAACACTTTACGTCATCGGAGCTCCGGGAGTGGAACCCGATTGTGAGAAGGCGGCGCAATACAGGAAGTTGGCTATAGAGGCTGGATTCGACATGTAGGTTCACGTGGTTTCTTCCTCTGCGTCGGCGCGCGGAGCACTTTCTAGCACGCAAAGAGATAATTGAGTTTTAGACGATTCCTGATTGTCCGGTCAGTTCACTAAGATGGGTTAGCGGCCCCACAGTCGGGACGGAGGTGTTTCATCATGGCATTTGGAGGTCGGGGTCTTCCCAGTGTGCGTTGCTTCGTCACGAACTGCGCAATCGGTATCCTGCTTTGTTCGTGCGGCTTGCTCCTTCCGGAAGTACGGCGGCGAGAAAATCGTCTACGTAGATCGTGCTAGAGATTTCCGACCAAATCTTCGGGGAGGATGGGCGTGAAGTAAAGCAGCACCCCCATATGATGATCCGCAGGTTAGCGTATACGCGTCGGCGAGGTATGTCAAAGCGAAACCTCCGGATGCTGGATCGACTCCAGCTTCTTCCTCTCGCGGTCCAGAATCGGGCTTCAAGGAAGTTGGCCGGGTTAGGAACGACAACGGGGTTCTGGGAAATGATGACCAAGGTTCCGGATAGATTGTGGGCCGGACGGAACTTATCTGACGCTCGCTGACCGCGATTAGTAATCGGAAGTCTTGTAGGAAGTGATCCCCGCGCGTGGCATCGAAACTGGACCGATTACGAGTATTCGGAACAATCGCTATCATCGTACCTCATCGGCTGTCACGAAAATGTCACGGTAGTCGCGGCAAATGGCGACGAATTGCGAATAAAAGGTGAATAAAGAAGAGAAGTTGACTCGTCCGGTTTCATCGCAACTCGCTGATCCTCCTCGGAAAACTCCCGCTCCGGCAAATCGTGATTAAGTTCCTTAAGTGGCTGTTAACCGAATGCTCCGGGCAGTTCGTTCCAGGCTGCCGAGCATTCGGTCTGTGGCAGAAATGTTGCGACGAGCCGGAGATGCGCGTGCCTGGTGAGCACCGGGCTCTGCCACAATGGATCGTCAGTTCAAATCAAGCCCTCGAACCCAACTAGACCACTCGTCTGCTGATTAGGAAGCCATTTTTTGCCATTTCCGCAATTTCCGAAATTTGGGAACAATAACGATTCCAAAAGCATTACAAAAGCCATCCGGTCGTCTGAGTGTCGTCACATCTATTCACACATATTAAGGATAGACTTGCTTTAGTCCGTCCGCGCGCGGGCGTTTCCGGGTGCCCCTACTCAGCGAATAGGCGGCCAGCGCACGGAACTCCGATTGTTGACGCGGGAGAGTCTTGGGTCGATTGCCCACGGCCCAAAACAGAAATGAATCTGCGGCGGCAGTCGGTTCTCTGTCGAAGGATCAGCAGATGGCTGAGCTGCCGGTTTGGGTCCTATTCCTAGAAAGTTATCCGCCTCGGATCCGCCTTAAAACCGCTGAATTCGGAGAAAGAACGAGCGCGGGTTCCAGAAGCTTGATCGTCCGTGAACTCGAAGCGACTCGTGAGGGGAGCCTGGACATTCACGCCGACTCGCGCTGAAGCATGAGCCGCACCTAGCAGGTGTTCGGCTTCACCGATTTAATACTCACATAATTTTCACATAGTTCTAGTACTATTAGCTTGACTTCATCTAACAAGTTATGCAAATGTCGTAATATTCCCGATTGATTAATTTGCTCAATTGAGAGCCCACACGACTGTGTTGGGATGCGGTTGGAGGTGTGTCTAATGAAAAAGGCAATCGTTGGATTGTTGATCCTGTCGGGATTGCGGTGCATGATCGGCACGTCTCTGAATGCGCAATCTGGCCCATGCGTGAGTCAGATTGGAAATGGCGGGCTCTTAGGGCAGCCGCTTGGCATTGCTGGGGAATTCAACTGCATCCCCGAAGGTCCGTTCCTGGGCATTTGCTCCGTGATGAATCCGAACTGCCCACCGCCAGCCGCTGCATCCGAAACGTGCCCGACCTGCGCCTTGCTGCAAGCCCTGGCCGGTTTGCCGATTTCGCTAGCGAGCGGAAACACATTCATCAAAGAGACCGATGTCAGGCTACCAGGATTGGGGGGCGGTCTATCGCTTGTGAGAACTTGGAATAGCCTCTGGCCTGCAAGTCAGGCCGCAGTTCAAGTGGGATTATTTGGACCCAACTGGCGATCAACTTTTGAAGAGCGGCTCTTCGTGGGTGCCGACAATTACTTGAAGTACTCACGCGGGGACGGCAGTTTTTGGTCTTTCGGATTCGCTGGGATTCAGAATGGGAACGTGGTTATGGGGATTGCTGCTCCCGCGAACGGCGGCGCGGGGGTTGTCGAGTACATTCCCTACAGGACGCTGACTTTTACGAACGGGGAAAAGAGAAACTTCGATAAGACCAGCGGCAATCTGATCGCGATCTTCGATCGAAATGGGAACAGGACCAGTCTTAGCTACGATTCAGTCGATCGCCTAATTACAGTCACCGACCCGGCGTCACGCCACTTGTACTTTTCATATGCGAGCGGATCTAGCTATTTGGTGACGTCCGTTACGTCCGACTTCGGAGTTTTGCTTTCGTATGCTTACGACACTCAAGGGCGGTTAATCCAGGTTACAAATCCCGATTCTTCAACCCTTTCGTTTTCCTACGACAGTAATTCTTTCATCTCCTCCGTCACCGACTCGCAGGGCAAGGTTCTTGAGTCGCACGCTTACGACAGCATTGGACACGGGATGTCTTCGTCGCGCGCAAACGGTGTGGACGCACTGACCATCTCTTATAACTACTAAAGATTCTGAAGTCGAGAGCAATGGGACGCACCAGCTTACCTGGTTTGCCCTTGAAGTTCGGAGACCCCGTTGAGAAGCCCGAATAGACTGCGACTGGTGCTACGTCTTGGATTCTTACTGCTGCTTCTGTGCGGCGGCCGTGCTTTTGGTCAGGCTCCGTCGATCACGGGTCTTTCGCCGACGTCGGGTCCGGTCGGTACGCTGGTAACAATCGCCGGCTCCAATTTTGGGGCTACGCAAGCAAGCAGCACGATCGCGCTCGATGGAACGACTGCGACCGTCGTGAGTTGGGCTGGCACTTCCGTCGCTGCGATTGTGCCGTCGGGCGCATCCTCAGGATCGTTCACAGTGACTGTGAGCGGCACTCCCGCGAGCAGTTCCTCATTCACCATCACGGCACTTCCATCGGGCTGGTCCGACGGCGATGTGGGTTCTGTTGGAGTGGCCGGAAGTGCGACTTACGCAAACGGAACATTCACCGTTATGGGGGCGGGGACCGAGATCTACGGTACCGCCGATGCGTTTCACTTCGCGTACCAGGCATTGTCGGGCAACGGGACGATTATAGCTCGCGTCGTCAATGTGCAGGGCGGCAACAGCTACGCAGCCGCTGGCGTGATGATTCGCGAGACGCTGACTGCAGGCTCGACAAACGCGAAGACCGCCTACTGGCCGACATATCACTCAAACTATTTTGATGTCCGCACGACCACCGGGGGCAGCACTTCGGAGCCAGGTAGCAACAGCGCCACGCTCCCGTGCTGGGTAGAAGTGGTCAGGAGTGGCAGTTCGTTCACCAGCTATACTTCTCCAGACGGAGTTAATTGGTCGCAGCTGGGATCGACTCAAACGATTAGCATGGCGCAGAACGTTTATATTGGTTTGGCAGTGACGAGCGCCAACACCTCAGCCCTGGCGACAGCCACTTTCGATAACGTGTCGGTGAACTCAACTGCGGCGCCCGCGCCCGTCATCTCGGGCGTCTATCCTGGTGCGGGGGTGGTCGGGAGTCAGATAACGATTGCCGGTTCTGGATTCGGCAGTTCTCAGGGGAGTAGTTTGGCGAGTTTGAACGGCGAGCTGGTCACGGTGAATTCTTGGAGCAGCACCTCGATCGCCATCACAATCCCATCGGGAGCGACCTCGGGAAATCTCGTGGTGTCCGTGGCCCCTAGCATGAACGATAGCAACCCTTACTTTTTGCAAATCGGTACTCAACTTCTGAGCTCATGGACGGACGTGGATGTTGGATCCGTTGGACTGGCAGGCAGCGCATCCTACGCGAACAGCGTGTTTACGGTGAACGGATCCGGGCAAGGCCTCTTTTCGAGCGCCGACGAATTGAATTTTATGTGGCAGCCGTTGTCGGGCGATGGCTCGATTGTGGCGCGAGTCGTTAGCTTGACCGGGAATGCAAGCCCACCGGCTGGAGTCATGATCCGCGAGACTTTGAACGCGAACGCAAATAGCGCGTTCAGCGCGTACCGATCTTCGACCATGTTTTTTGTTGAGCGATCCACGACAGGCGCAAGCAGTAGCTACCAGACGGGCACGGGCGGAGCGCTGCCCTATTGGGTAGCGCTATCGCGAGTGGCGAATACATTCACGAGCTACACGTCGATCGATGGCGTGAATTGGGTGCAGGTCGGGACGGCAGAGACCATTTCAATGGCGCAGAACGTTTACATCGGTCTCGCTGTGAGCAGTGACGATAACACCTCTCTATCGACAGCAGTCTTTGATAACGTCTCGCTGAATACTCTTTCAGACTCCGCACCGACGATTACGACCCTATCCGCCACGACGGGCTCTATCGGCAGTCAGGTCGTGATTAGCGGCCTGGGTTTTGGTGCAACGCAAAACGGCAGCGTCGTGCTGTTGAACGGTGCTGCTGTGACCGTCAACTCGTGGAGCAGCACCTCTATCACCATCACGATTGCCTCCGGCGCGGCCTCGGGGCCGATGTTGGTTTCCGTTGCTCCAAGCATGAACGAAAGCAATTACGTCGACTTTACCGTGACCACGCAGCCTCTGCCTACTGGATGGCTCGATCAGGATATAGGCCTAGTGGGCATCGCGGGGAGTGCGACTTATAACAGTGGTACTTTTACGGTCAACGCCGCGGGGCAAGGTGTCTTTACTGCTGCTGACCAGATTCATTTTGTGTATCAGTCGCTCTCGGGTGACGGCACGATCGTCGCACGAGTAGTCAGCTTGCCGGGAAGTTCGAGTCCCATGGCAGGAGTTATGATTCGCGATTCGTTGAACGCGAGTTCGACCAGCGCATATGTGGATTATCGGTCTGCGACAGGCTATTTTGTGGTCCGGACCACGACGGGCGCAGCCAGCAGCAACCAGACGATCGCGAGCGCGGCACTGGCGTATTGGGTAAGACTGGTTCGCAGCGGAAGCACGTTTACCGGCTACACGGCCCCGGACGGGGTCAACTGGACGCAGGTGGGCACGACGCAAACCATCTCGATGGCGCAGAACGTCTTCATCGGGCTCGCCGTGAGCAGCGGCACCGCCTCTTCCCTTTCCACGGCCACAATCGATAACGTATCGATTACCACAACCACAGTTCCAGCTCCGGTTATCACTAGCGTCTCCGCCACCACCGGATCGGTAGGCGGTCAGGTTGTCATTACCGGCGAAGGTTTCGGTGTATCCCAAAGCAGCAGCGCGGTGCTGCTGAACGGCGCACCGGTAACGATCAACTCCTGGAGCAACACTTCCATCACCATGACGATTCCATCCGCAGCGACTTCGGGGCTGTTGTTGGTTTCCGTTGCTCCAGGGATGAACGACAGCAATTATGTTCTCTTCACGGTAACCTCGCAGCCGCTGCCCAGCGGATGGCTCGATCAGGATATCGGAGCGGTAGGAGTAGCAGGAAGCGCGACGTACTCAAGCCCGGTATTCACCATAAATGGAGCGGGGCAAGGACTCTACTCCTCCGCCGACCAATTCCATTTCGTATATCAGCCGCTGCTGGGTGATGGCACGATCATCGCGCGCGTGGCGACCCAGACGGGTAGCAACGGCCCAATAGCCGGCGTCATGATCCGCGCGACGCCCAGCACCGGTTCGACTAGTGCGTATGTGGCTTACCGGCAGTCATCGGGCTATTTTGTGGTCCGGACAACGACGGGCGCAACCAGCAACTATCAGACGATCGCGAGCTCGGGACTGCCGTACTGGGTAAAGCTGGTTCGCAGCGGCGGTACGTTCAGCGCCTATTCTTCGACGGACGGCTCGACGTGGGCGCAGGTCGGAACAACGCAGGCGATCTCGATGGCACAGAATGTCTACATCGGGCTCGCAGTCAGCAGCGATACCACCTCTTCGCTTTCCACGGCCACAATCGACAACGTGACCTTTACACCCGGTGCGACTCCCAACGTGACGAGCCTGTCGCCGTATACCGGAGGCGTAGGTACAGCGGTGACGATCAACGGAACCGATTTCGGCGCAAGCCAAGGGAGCAGCACGGTCACATTCAACGGATTCTCGGTCGCGTCTGTCACCAGTTGGAGCAACGCGCAGATCGTCGCCATCGTTCCGAGCGCCATTCCCGAGGGGCCCGGCCCCGTAGTCGTAACTGTGAACTCGCTTCCGAGCAACGCGACAGTCTTGTTCACGGCGATTGACCCTGTAATTACAAGCCTAGCGCCACCCGCAGGTCCACCCAACGGTATTGTTGTATTGAGTGGCACAGGATTCGGATCGTATCTGGGCGCGGTGCAGTTCAACGGTGTTGTCGCGCACGTTATGCTGTGGAGTGACACCAGCATAACCCTGAACGTTCCATTGGCCGCAACTACCGGTCCGGTAACAGTCACGGTGAATGGATTTACGAGCGCGGGCGTCAACTTCACGGTGATCGAACCCGTCTCCATTTCAGGAATATCGCCGACCTCTGGCGTGGTCGGCTCGACCGTGACGATTTCCGGAGCGGGATTCGGAGCAACCCAAAGCGACAGTGTCGTTGCACTCGATACCGTCCCCGTAACGCCAACTAGCTGGAGCGACACGGCGATTGTGGTGACCGTACCGCAGGGAGCCGCAACAGGGCCGGTAAGCGTCGAGGTCGCCGGTGCCACCGTGACTGGTCCGACATTCCAGGTGATGATGTCGCTGACGCTCACGGATTCCTTCGGCAATCAAACCACGTACTTGTCGGAGATGATTGGTGGAAAGTGGTACGTGTACAACTCGCAGGGATCGGGCTGCTCCAGTTGCACGCTTCGTGGGAATACCACAAGACAGTTCGACGGTTTCGGCAACGTCATTTCGAATACCGACGAGCTCAGCCACACCACTTCGTATACCTACGATACAAACCAGAATATGACATCGGTCTCGCCGCAGGCAAATTCAGGCGCGGCCACGACCATCTACGCGTACAACAATTTTGCGGAGCCACTGACAGTCACCGACCCGCTTGGCAACGTGACAACCAACACCTATGACGTCAATGGGAACTTGCTGACGGTCACTACCCCGAAGCCCAACGGTTCAATCGCCGCCAGCGTCACGCAATTTGCCTACAATTCGCTGGGCGAGATGACGCAAATCACCGATCCGCTCGGAAGGCTAACCAAGATCGCCTACACATCGGTCGGGCTGATCAGCACGATCACTGACGCGCAGAACAACGTCACCACCTACGTTTACGACTCTCGCGGCAACCGCACCAGCGTCACCGACGCGATGAGCAATCAGACCACTTTTGCATACGATTCGGGCAACCGCCTGCTGGCGATCACCTATCCGGGAAACGCGACCACAACTTTCACCTACGACTACCGGGGCCGCCGCACATCGGTAACAGACCAAAACGGCAAAAAGACCTCCTTCGTCTATGACGACGCCGACCGTTTGACCTCGGTCATCGATCCCAACAGCCACGTCACGTATTACGTTTACGACACGGAAAGCAATCTGACAAGTATCGAGGATGCGAACGGCAACACCACATCGTTCGGCTATGATGCCTACGGCAGAGTCATCCAAACGACGTTCCCTTCGACTCACTACGAGCAATACGGCTACGACGCCGCCAACAACCTCACGAGCAAAACGGACCGAAACGGCCAGACGATTCAGTACGTTTACGACGATCTGTATCGGTTGACGCAGAAGAACTACCCGAATTCGACCAACGTTGAATATGTCTATGACCTGGTCGGTAAGCTCCAGCAGGTCACCGATCCCACCGGAACCTACGGCTTCGCCTACGACAACATGGGCCGGCTGGTCGGAGCGACGGCGCAGTACACGTTCCTTTCGAATACAACCTACACGAACGCGTACACGTATGACGCTGATTCAAACCGCGTGTCCATGACCGACCCGCAGGGTGGCACCACTTCGTACGTTTACGACACGTTGAACCGGCTGAACACGCTCACCCCGCCCTCCGGGTTCGGCAGCGGCTCATTCGGCTTCAGCTACGACGGGCTGAGCCGCCGCACGCAGATGACGCGCCCGAACAGCGTCACCACAAACTACACCTACAACAGTCTGTCGCAGTTGCTCTCGGTGCTGCACCTGGTGGGCACAAGTACCATTGACGGCGCAACGTACACGGTTGATCCTGCTGGAAACAGGACGGCGAAGACCGACATGTACGCGAGCGTGACGTCAAACTATACCTACGACCCTCTGTATGGGCTGACGCAAGTGACCCAGGCAACGAACACCACGGAAAGCTATTCGTACGATCCGGTCGGCAACAGGCTGAGTTCGCTCGGCGTGTCGCCGTACAGCGTGAACTCCTCGAACGAGATCACTTCGACCCCCAGCGCCGCCTACACCTACGACAACAATGGCAATACGTTGACCAAAGTTAGTTCGGCGGGCACGACCACTTACGGCTGGGACTATGAGAATCGACTGGCGAGCGTCACGTTGCCCGGCACAGGAGGCACGCTAGCCTTCAAATACGATGGTCTTGGCCGCCGAGTGCAGAAGGTGTTCACACAAGGCTCGACTACAACTACAACGAATTACTTGTACGATGGAAATACTGCTGTGGCAGACGTCGACCAAAACGGAAACGTTCTCGCCCGCTACACCGCAACCCAGAGTATAGATGAGCCATTGGCCGAACTTCGAGCCGGCACCACGAGCTTTTACTCCCAGGATGGTTTGGGTTCAATAACTTCGCTCACTACTTCTGCAGGAGCCTTAGGCGACACTTACACATACGACTCGTTCGGCAATGTGACCGGTTCATCGGGCTCAATCGCGAATCGGTTCCAGTACACGGGTCGCGAGTTCGATTCCGAAACCGGTCTGTACTACTACCGCGCCAGATATTACGATCCGATTTCGGGCCGTTTTCTTAGCGAAGATGCGATCAAGCACGCGAGTGGAGGGGCCAACTTTTATTCTTATGCCCACAATGATCCGATCGATCGCTTCGATCCGCTTGGATTGACTGACTACAACCAGCAGCAAACGCAACAAATGCTGCAACAGGCCTACAACTCCGCGACAGCAGGCTACTTCCAAGGGCTTGAGAATATTCGAAACAATAGCCAAGGTGGGGGGCCCTATGATTTTGCCCACGACCCGAACAATGTCCATCAAAACGATACGTGGACGATCTGTGGCGTCGAGATGAGTGCTGGAGATTTTGGTAACTACATTGCGGGATTTCAAGCGGGCGCTTGGGATCAGCTGTACTATGGCGACCCTTGGCGACCTTTTGTTCGTTGGGCAGAAGGAGCCACTTACCTCGCCGGTATCTACTACCATTTGAGAGGCCAGTCTGACGTGCCAAATGATCCATGGGACGACACGGGTCTGCCATGGATCAAACACGGCGCAGATGCGGGACGAAGGTTTGGCAAAAATAGTGGCGCTTGCGGATGTAACTAACACCGGAGTTAAGGAAAGTATGAATAGACCGCGTATCAGCCTGAAGCGAATAGCGATCATGTTTGTTTGCTTTTCGGTGGCCTTGCTTGGGCTGTTCTTGTATGCCCTGCCCGGTCACAAGGCTCCGCACGAACAGGACTTGATTGAAAATTTCTACTCTCATCGTGCTGCGTACGAGAATTTACGACAAATGCTTCAAGAAAATAAACAGCTGCTTCGCGTTGCGAATTGGGGCGTCGAGACCACAGACCCCGTCGGGATACACCATCCACCGGAAGGGGGATTTCCGCTTAATCGCTACAACGATTACGTCGCGCTACTTGCGCAAACTGGGAGCAAAGAAGCTTCGCGATCTAGGGGGGAAGGTCCGGGACAAGTCTGTATTACTATGTGGGCGTCAGGCTGGGCGGCTGATACCAGACGCGCGGGTGTCTGCTGGGCAGAGCAAGAACCCTCAAGTGAGGTAACCGACCTGGAAAGCTATTTTCAGGGCCGAGGAAAGCCCCGCCTCGTTTTCCGGCATATTGTTGACAAGTGGTATCTTTTCGCGGCTCGCTAAGCCGAGCGAACGACCACCTCGCAACAATTCACGCTGTGTACGTAACCGTCGACAACAACGGCAACATACTGACCAACGTTACGTCCGCAGGTACGACAACGTACGGGCGGGATTACGAGAATCGGCCGAGGAGCGTCACGCTGCCGGGCACAGGAGGCACGCTGGCATTCAAATATGATGGCCTGGGCCGTCGGGCTCAGAAAGTGTTTACGCAGAATTCGACTTCCACGACCACAAACTATCTTTACGACGGAAGGAATGCAGTAGCAGATGTGGATCAGAACGGAAACGTCCTCGCGCGCTTCACACAAACGGAAAGCATCGACGAACCTCTGGCGCAGTATCGTTCGAGCAAAACCAGCTTTTGCGAAGCGGATGGACTGAGTTCTGTAACTTCGCTGACGAACGTGTCGGGCACAATCGGGAACGGCTGCACGTACGATTCCTTCGGCAAGCTGACAGCTTCCAGCGGGAGCGTCATCAACCCGTTTCAATACACCGGACGCGAATTCGATTCGGGGGGGGGGTGAATCCTTTCGGTGGGTGACAGTTCGTTACCAAGGGTTAATTGGGGCAAATCACATCAAAAGTGGTTGGGATAGCATGTCGAGTATCTCAGCGACCTCGTTCAACGAAAAGTTCTTCGCAATGTTTGAAGAATTCGCCGCAGAACCAATCTTTGAAAACAAGTGCCGCCTTCTCTTGGATCTATTTAAGTTACAGATCGTCTTCTCCGGCATCTCTTATGACTAGGTTGATTAGGTGACATTGTCGGCCGAGTGCCCCAGGAGTTAGCCTTTGAATTTGCTGATTAAGATGACGTTGTCGGCTCCTTCTCCCGAGTAGACTCGGTAGCGCTAACGATCAAGGCTCGGAGGAAAGGTGAGGGCTGGCGCATCATTCCACACCGACCAAATGAACACCCAGGGGGTTTAATGACGCCCAGTCTACGTTCTCACACGTTGCAATCTTCCGCCGCGTTGCGGACCGGTACACGGGTTGAGAAGATCAACTCCAAGCACGGTGATTCTCACCCAAACGGTGCGCACGGCATTATCAATACGTCGCTCGGCCCGGAGATTTGGCGTGGCCAAATGACGCACGGATACCTGGTGACGTGGGACGACTGCAAGGCCGCTGCCTTCGTAGTGGGTAGCAGAATACGGAAAGTGGTGAAGGAATAGACGCTGACCGCCTGGACGAAGCTCGATACCCAGCAGTAGCGAGTTCTAGGCGGGCAAAAGATTCTCAACGCGCTCGATCAACTTGGTTACGCCCTCCGATTTCGAGAACGCAGCATCGATTCCAAAGAGGGATGTCAGCTTCTTGTTGAGTTCTTCGGCATACATGGTCACCATCGTTATCCGAGTCCCCGGCTGTGTGTGGCGTAGTATTCCTGCCACTTGCAGGCAATTGAGGTGCGGCATTTTCACGTCCAGTAGAATCAAAGCAGGCGTCAGTTCTTTAGCCTTCGCCACCGCTTCAACTCCATCGGTCGCTTCGCCACAATTCTCGAAGTCTGTTTCGCGCTCCAGTGCCTGACGGATTTTCGCTCGCATCATTTCGTTGTCATCGGCGATAAGGATCGTCCGTGGCTTGTTTAGTCCCGAACGGCCAGATGCATCGGTTGGGGGCACGTTGCTCACTCCAAGATCATGGCGGATGACAACCTGCTCGCCGTGCGGACAGGGGCATTCGTGGTGACCACGAACAGCCATCACGAATTCGAGATCCATCTGAACCTAGGCGGCCGCATGAAGTTGAGGGGGATTAATCAGCTGTGGGCGGCGGACATTATCTACATCCGATTGCAGAGGGAGTTTGTGTACTTAGCGGTGGTGCTGGACGCGTTTTCTCGGAGAGTGGTGGGCTGGCAGTTAGACAAGAGAATGGTGGCGCAGTTGCCGCTAGCAGCGCTCCAGCAGGCTCTGGCGGAGAGGAAGCCAGGACCAGGCTTGGTGCACCATTCCGATTGCGGTCTGCAATACGCTTCCCCCGATATTCGCGATTACGTAATCCACTTTCCACGGATGTGCGTCAGGCACGCCGTGTGTCTGGATGTTGGTTCCTTGCCGCAATGTAATACTTCGAAGAATGAGTTTAGGTGTAAACGTCAACACAAGCGTGCTGCTAGCGATATTTACGGCGCGCCGGGTTTCACGCGTTTGCCAAATCAATGCGACCAGTGTACAAAACGTAATCGCGAGACCGCACAGCTCCTTCCAATTGCCTATAAGAAATTGTGCGGCGCGAGACATGTCAAGGGCGTCCAAAACTATAAAGAAGTTCAAAATATCATTCGGCGAGGTCAACCGAAGCGTGATTCGGCGGCCGCTCCGCTGCTTTCGGCTCGCTGGTGCAGAAAGTCCCTGAATCCTCTTATAAAAGTCGGGGATGCTGTTGGTTAGGGCCTCATCCTAAACTCCTTACCGGTGGAGACTAACCCATCATCTCTTGCGCTTACCTTTCTCAACTATGAGAGATGTGGAAAAGTCGATACAGACGCTCACAGGTGGATTATCAATATTAGAGATACAAATCCAAGTTATATGTTTATTGTTAGTTATTCACATGCTAAAAAACGAACTCCTGTGATATGAGTGATGGAAGGGAGGACTAACGATGCGCTTTGGGAAGCAACCGCCAACAGTAACCCCAAGGACGGTTCATCCAATGATTGAGGTCGCGGGTGGAATTCCGCTGCCGCCGCTGCCAAATTCGAGCGCATACTACCAAGCTGTGACGACGGCGGCAAGCGCCGACCCCCGTCTGAGTTGGGGGACGTTCGAGAATACACCCACGACCGGTGACTTCAACGACTGTACCATCGCGGCGGCTGGCCACATGACCCAGCTCTGGACGGCTAACATTGGCGGTGAGCTGAAGTTCAGTGACGGGGACGTAAGTGCGGCTTATAAGCATTTTGTGGGGGACGACACGAAGAAAGATCTTAAGATGCGCGATGTTCTCGAATACTGGCGCACTGTTGGCATCGGGAATCACAAGATACAAGCGTACGGTCAGATCCAGAACCAAAATGTTAAGCAAATAAAGTATAGCATCTCTCTACTAGGAGGCTGTTATATCGGATTGGGCTTGCCGAGCGCGTTATTCGACCAGCATACGGACCCTACCGCGGTTCAAGGCGGAAAATGGGGCTCGACCCCGAACCCTCCGGATGGTGACTACGCTCCGAATCCGGAGAACGGACATACGATAGCGGCAGTAGGATTCGACGACGATTCGCTCTCTTTTGTTACTTGGGGCAAGCAAATTCAGATGACCTGGCAATTTCTTAAGACCTACATGGATGAGGCATGGGGGCTGGTGAGCCCCGATTGGGTTTCTTCCGGTTCGGGCAAATCCCCATCGGGATTCGATTTGACTGGCTTAGGATTTGCGCTCGAGGCGCTCCAGCGGATACCAATCTAGACCGAGCGGGTGTTGGTTGTCGAACGCCGGTCGTTTGAGGTCAGTTCAGCGCCTTGTGTAGCTCGTCTTTGGCTTTGCTCAAAGATTCCTTATATTGCTTAGAGACCGACTTGGCTGGGGGTTGTGCCCCTGCCCCTACGAGCTCCGTGAATAGCGTAATATTCGAATCCTTAATTCCGTTTGCTTCCAGCGTAGCCCTCACCGCTGTCGCATTCTTGTCCGGAAGATTTCTTGATGGTACCCCTTGCAGCGCAATCGCTGTCGCCAGAAAGTCGAATGGAGACATTTCGTGCCCCGCTTTGCGGAATGCGTCGTAGGCCTTCAGGATGTCTTGACGTTCTGTGTCGGATAGGCCGACAACATTTGGCGAAGCTTGGCGGGCATGCGCTTCAAACTTTCGTACTTGGTCGCTGAGTTGCTTTTCCTGTAGTTCCAATCGCCTTTCCGGCGTCATTGAGGCGAGTGTTTGGTTAGATGTTACTCCGCCGGCCGAAGAGGCGGATCCAATGTCTGTCTGCCCATAGGTGCTAACACAACACAGCGCAAGGGCCGCGAAAAACATCGACATTCGGTAACTCATACAACCGCCTTTGCAGCAATATTATACTCCTCGAGTTGTCGCGGCATCATGGGCACCCGACGCAAGCAAGAGGGCGAATCATGTGCTGAAACTGCATCATAACGACGAATTTGGGGGTGTAGGGAGTGATCCCAGCCCGTCCAACTAGAGTGACCTTGGTGTTCCACCGCAACGGTATACTGAGCGTGGAGACAAAGTAGATCTCTGTCGGCACAGTAATCTTGGGAGTCGAAGTGGAAGCAGTTTGCGGATTGGACGCGTAGGCCGGGATGAAATCGATTTCATTCTTGAGCGTGGGCACTGCGTTAGATAAATCCTTCTTCGGAAAGGTGTAGGTCGCTGCGAACGACGTGAAGATTGCATTGCTGTAATCGTAGCCAGACTTTTTCCTGCCCAACAGATCCCCAGCGGAAAGCTGGTAGGTCCACGAGTTTCGTCCTTTAACGACTCCGGCTGTGAAACGATGTCCAAACTGACCGGTGCCAAGTTTGTCGGTCGAATCGCCAGTAGGAAGATTGACTTGATAGTCGACCGTTAATCCGGGGGCAGTGAGTGATTCTTTCAAGGCTGCGAACGAGATATCGGTGTCCATATCACCGAACCCGGTAGCTCGTGGCTGACCCGTATAGTCAACCGACTTTAGTGTCGTCGCGTCGACGCGAACGGTCCACTGCGGAGCAAGGTTGTAGGACGCAGTGCCGGGCAACAAGTAGGCGTCGCTGGTTGCCCCGCTGTGTCGGGGCATAGCTTGGTACTGAAATCCGTACGCGAGCAACAGGTCTCCGGGAATACCTCCAAAATCCAGCGGAACTCCAGAGGTCTGGGCAAAAAGCGACGTGGCTGCCAAAGCGCTGAGAAGCAATTGCCCGGCGGTAAAGCAGACGGCTTGCTTGATGATTTTCATGTACTTACCTTCCTGAATAGTGATGTAGTATGCACTAAAATAGTTTTCTGTCTACGTCAAAAGATGAACCAAAAGACGTCCGGGTTAGGATTACGGGACCGGAGAGCCAATTGTTTAGGGGGAATTGGATATGGCGGATCGGATTGACGACAAAATAGTGAACTTCAATGCGATGATGGGTGCGGCCACGGCGCACGAGGATGTCATTTCCGCGGCGGCATCGACGAGGGCCGAGGAATTCGGAGGGCCGTGGCAGCGAGCGGCGATCATGGCCAAGATTGCAAGCGCGCTCACGGCCATGCAGGAGACGGAGGAGCAGGACGGTGGTCCGACGGTGCTGTCGTCTCCGCAAAATGAGCTTGCCGCTCGGATGCAAGCCACACTTGCCGATCACGGCACAGAGTTCAAGCCACTCCCCGCGGGAGGTCAGGAACTCAAGTTCGATTCAGTAACAGACTGGTATGGCTGGGCCTGGTCCTGGCTTTCAGAATGGAACAATGAACACCATAAGATTGTCCGGCCCGCATCCGGAGATGCGGAGGTCGTCAAGAACGATCTGCGAATTGCGCTGGTCAGTGATTGGGGTACGGGATTATATGGTGCACCCGTTATCGCTCGCAACATATCCGGAAGGTGCGGCGATTTCGATATCGTTGCGCACCTCGGAGACGTGTACTACGCGGGGGCAGAGAAGGAAATGCAGCAGCGGTTTCTCGATGCCTGGCCGAAGTGCGCAGGCGTAGTTAATCGAGCCTTGAATGGCAACCACGAAATGTATTCGGGAGGAAACGCATATTTCAACGCTACACTGCGCGCGTTCGATCAAAAGTCGTCATATTTTGCATGGCAAAACAACGACTGGCTCATCGTGGCGCTGGACACGGCGTGCCAGGACTTTGACCTAGATGATATTCAGGTGAAGTGGCTCGAGCGAATCATCGCGAAGGCCGAAAACCGTCGGGTACTGGTTCTGTCTCACCATCAGCTTTACTCGCAACTTGATTCACAGGGACCGAAACTTGCGGCAGCACTTGGACCGTTGCTTCACGACAAAGCCATCGATTTTTGGTATTGGGGTCATGAACATCGGTGCGTTCTTTACGACAGGCAGGAGGAGTCGGGCCTGATCGCACGTTGCATCGGACATGGAGGCATGCCGCAGAGAAGGGGGAGCGAAAAGAATGCACCCGTCGACTCTGAGAAATGCGGAGTAACCTGGCGAAAACTGGTGGCAAAGCCGGGCGTGCCATCCGCAGTGATAGCGGACGGGAAGAATCCATATATAAAGGATGAAGAAGATACGTACGGTCCGCATGGCTACGTGACCCTGCAATTCAGCGGGAAAAAATTGCACGAATCGTACCTGACTCCGGATGGCTGCGTTGCGCGAGAGGCGGATCTCTGATGGCAGATACGCCGCAGAGCGGATTTGACGACCTGCTACTCAGGGCGCAGAGGGCGTTAGCAGGGGCTACCACTGTGCGCGAGGGATTTCAGGGAGTGCGGGCCATCATCGGACCCTCGAAGTTTCCTGCTGGCGAGGATCTCGCGCAAGCTGGAATGGATGCGCTTAGGGGAGGTGAGGTTCCATCACCCGCCCAGATCGCTGCAATTGAGTCCGTGATCAAGGCTCTTCGGCCTTCTCTGTTGTCTCAGCACGCCTTGCTCGAGCCGTTGCCAACGTACCAGCGCTATGAGGACGGTGTCGTCCCGCAATGGGAGGCTTTCCGCCAAAAAGTGAAGCTGTCGCTCTATTCGGTGGGCCGGATCGATAGGATTGATGGGAAGTCCACCGATGCGCTGGCAACCGGCTTCATTGTGGCGCCAGGAGTGCTCGCCACAAACACGCACGTTCTGGACGCGTTATCGGCGAATGAGAGGCGGCTCGAGCGGAAGCAAGCGGCAGTTTTGTTTGGTCAGGAATTCGGAGTTGCGCCGGACCCGCCGGCCGTTGCAATTACGGCTGTCCTCGCCGTCCACCCTTCGCTAGATATGTGCCTCCTCGAAATCGAGGACTCAAGCCGACAGGCTTGGGAAATTGAAGCCAAGTTCCAATCGAAAGGGTCGCGAATCGCCGCGATTGGTTACCCTCAAGATGATCCGCGAAGTCCTGTTTTCCGTGACGTCATTTTCCAAAACCGCTACGGAGTGAAGCGAGGAGCGCCCGGAGAAGTAAGGGGACTTGGCATGAACGCGGTGTACCATGATTGCTCGACATTGGGCGGGAATTCCGGATCGCCGCTGGTAGATTTGGAAACAGGCAAGGTCGTCGGTATCCATCGCGATGGTCCGCTGTTTCTCTTTCGGAATGAAGCTGTGGACGGGCCGTCGCTCTCGTCTTTCGTGGCTGGCGTCGTGGGACAGCGAAAATAATGGCGATTCGAGCGATCATTATTGCGGTAGAGAACTACGGATCTGTTGATGCCGGAGGGCTGGTATCCAAACTGGACGGAACTTTGGATGACGGGAAGGCGTTCCGTGACTGGTTGCTACGAGAGAAGATCCAAAATCCAGCCGACATCACGTTTCTTCAGGATCCTACCAAGGCGCAGATCTGTGGAGCGTTCCGCGATTTAGTTGATAGCAAGGACGGAACCGAAGAGGCCTACATCTTTTATTCCGGACACGGCTTTTCGTATACGGACTCCCCGATGAGACAGAAGCCCGCCGATATTTTGGTGGGTTCTGAGTTCAAGAATCTGCAGGACAGTGGCGATGCCTGCATCGCGCTTTCTAAAATTCAATATGCTTTGTTTCAATCCTTAGGCCCCGGGATTCATTATTACTTCGTTGACGCGTGCCGTAATGAAGTGAGCGCTGAGAAGGTCAATCCGGGTGGGCTTGGTTGGAGCCGCGACTTCTCCCGGCTTGGTCCTCCCGATGTATTCACGCTATTTTCTGCGGCGCGGGGGAATCTTGCGGCGGTCCGTAGTGGCTTTGCTCCTGCCGTGGTAGACGGTTTGGGAGGTAAGGGTCGGGCAAAACGGCGTGAAGGCACCCAGATGTGGGTGAGTTTCGATTCACTGCGCATGTATTTGGAGTCGCGACTGCCTCAGAAGATCGATGCAGAACCAGGTGGAGGGACGGGGCATATCCTGAAGATTGACCCCATTCCACGTTACGAGTGCAAGCTCGAAGTGACAAACGCCGAATCAAACGATACGTTCACGGCCGTTATCCAGAACGCCTTTCATGTGGCGATTGGCTCGCCTATCGCATTTCAGGGGAATCAGACTTCGTTGCGCCAGCCGCCCGACGATTACTTCGTGCAATTGACGCATCCCAGATTCCCGGTTTTGCCTCATCAGCAGGCGGCCGACCTGTACGACAACTGCTTGCTGAAATTTCAGAAGGAGACAGCTCCTCGCGCTTCATCACCGCCCGAGCCTCCTGGATCGCCGCTTGTGAATCTTTCTCTGAATGCTCCCCCTGACACGATCTTGGAGGTCACAAACCTCAAGACCGGAGAGATTTTCGCCCCCCAGCCAACCTTCAGCGAAGCGGTAAAGCCTGGACCATATCGAGTGCGTCTTCTCGAAGGAAACAAGACAACCGTTCGAGATTTTCGGGTTCTGGTGGATCCGGAAGTGACGGACAAAGCCGTCAATGAACACATGCGCCAAACGTATCGCTATATCGCGCGTGGCGGCGGACTCGAGATTAATGTGGGTGACCGAGAGCCGAGCGAACTCCGCGATTCGATTTTGAAGTTGATTCCAGGGGCGCATGATCCGGCAAGAGCGGACTTCTCGGAGTCGCTGGGCCCCATGGTGAACCAGGACTTGAGCCTTTGGCTGTCGATCATTGGAGCTTCGCGCATCCTAGGCAACGACCAGTACAGTAAGCTTGGGAATCTTCCACTGATGTCGTTCGACAACGTGAAGCGAGATGATTCCCCAGTTTACATTTTGGTCGGTTTTGAAGGAGCGGCACAAACAGTTGAGGGGTCCATAGAAATCCCCGAGTTTAAGAAAACTCACAGGAGCTTGATTCCTGAAACGCAAGCCGTGCCGGGACTTCATGAATTGCGCAGTGATGTGGCGCCTGGTTTGCACATCGTAAGTCTAAAGCTCGGCGATACCGTTCCCTTCGCCACAGTCGTCTATACCATCAAGAATCGAGCGACACTTTTCGCGGTGGCAAAAGGCGCCCGAGGGGGGATGCGCATTCATCAGTTCATCCTGCCTCTTGCGAAACTCAGGGAATACCTCACCCAGGATGAACAATGGGCCCAACCACAGAATCTGTTGGAGGCAATTCGGTTCACGACCTTGGCGCAGAAACAAATGTCGCGGTTGCGCCCGCTCGATGAAGTGGCCACGAAAAGCAACACGGATGACCCGAAAGTTATAGAAGACCAACACCGATGGATGGAGCTTCTCTACGGCAAGTGGCTGGACCCCGTAATGGCGCTGATGGCTTCTTATGAGTTGGCGCGGAGCGTGAAGAAGTCGGACTCGGTCAGAGCAGAACTGGACGTTGCACTTGGAAATCTTCGAAGATATTTCAGCGAGCTGCCGGACGTCGAAGTCGTGGCCAGAATTGCTGGCCAGCCGAGTCAACCGGTGACAAGTCTTCCGTTGTTCCTTGCAGGACTGCAAGCACTCGGAAGGGACGTGCCGTTCATGCCGCATTCTCTACCACCCAACAAACTGGATTACACGGGACCCTGGGTTACTTGGCTCGGCGTCGAATAAGAGAGGAAGATGTGTCTCGATTTGCTCGTGACGGGTTGTTTCGTCGGAATTGACGGCCGGGCAGCTCAGATTGGCTTCTTATTATCAATGGGTTACAGGCAGTCCAGAGCTCCCCAAGATTTTGTTTGACAATCGAACATCCGTGGCTTAGTATGTTCGAGAATCGAACGAGGAGATGGCAATGGCTCTCCCGGCCAAAAGAGCTCTACCAGCGACGTTCCCCAGGACAGAGACAGAAAAATTTGTTAGGGAATGGTGGCATGAGCACGAACAAGCGAGAATTCGGCGTGGTAATCCTTTTGCTGATGCGAAGGCCAAGAGTGGGACGGTGTTCGCAGTTCAACCGCAATTGTCGTCGCTGGAAGCCGTTGCCATCTTAACGCAGTTGAACACGGTCCTTGGTTTTGAGCCGTCAAAGTCGGCGATCAAGAAAGGCGGATACAGCAATATCGAAGATATGGTTTCCGACTTTCTTCCACGGCTGGAAAAGCAGTTCGACAAAAAACAATAACGGACATGTGAGGGAGAAAATTATGGCTTCAAAACAAGAAATCGAACGGGAAAAGTTGGGGTTAAGGCTGAAGGAAGCCAGAGAGTACGTCGGTCTTTCTCAGGATGAAGTTGCTCGGGTCCTGAAAATTCCTAGAGCTGGAATATCTCTTTTGGAATCTGGTCAGCGAAAGGTGGAAGCGATCGAGCTAAAGCAACTCGCAGAGCTCTATCGGCGTCCTGGGAAATTTTTTACGGGCGAGAATACGGAACCGCCAGAGCTGCCCGAAGAGGTGCAACACCTTGCTCGAGAAGCGGCCGCGTTGTCCGACAAAGATCGCGTCGAGCTTGCACGATTTGCCGAATTCCTGAAAGCGCGGGCTTCTTTGGGAAAGGAGTAGACCAGATGGAGCGCGAACGTGACTTTTCGCGGTCGGCATGGGATGACGCGATACTCGAAGGGGCGAAGGAAGCAGCTCGGTTGCACGAGCAACTCGATCTGAGGAGCGCGTTGGAGCGCACGCCAGGCAGTATCGACGTCTTCGGGACGATCATCAAATTGGATATTCCTCTTCTATTCAGGCCGCTCGATGGGCTTCTCGGTGCATATCTTACGAATCCCTCGACAGGCATTGTGATAACAAGCCAGCGGCCTCTCGCCATTCAGCGTTTCACCGCGGCGCATGAACTCGGGCATGCTTATATGAAACACCAAGTGAGTCTTGACGATAGCTCCATCTTGCAACGCGCGGCGGTCCGACAACAACAATTTGATGACCGGGAGGTCGCAGCCGACTCGTTCGGAGCCATGTTTTTGATGCCGCGATGGCTGATGGAAGTGCATGCAGGCCGGCAGCATTGGAACGCTGGACGGATGAAGAAGCCATTGGAGGCCTACCAGATGGCCTTGCGCTTGGGGACCAGTTACGACGCAACGTGTAGGTCTCTCGAGAGAAACGGGATTATCGCTCGTTCGGACAGAGAGCATCTGTTGGAGGTACAACCTCGAGACATCAAAAAAGCACTCCTCGCGGGACATGAACTTGAGGATTGGTATTCGGATGTCTGGGTCCTGAGCGAAGCTGACGAAGGCACCAGGATCCAGGGGAATCCGCGGGACGTGTTCGTCTTGAAGTTGCGGGAACGGAGCGGTGCCGGCTACTTGTGGAATATAAATGAGCTGTCCGAAGCTGGATTTGCCATCATCGCGGATTCGCGACAAATCCCTCCAGTAACGACGCAAGTAGGTGGAACCGTAGATCGTATTGTTACGGCGCGACAACCGGAGGGTGCCGAAGGGCACTTTGGGCACGTTACGGTCCGACTGCTGAAGCCTTGGAGCGATGCGGAACCTCCGGCGGGCCGTCTGTCGTTTACTTACGAACTCTTTGGCAAGGAGGGCGGGTTCGCTCGAGCCGAGCGTCATTGGGCGGTGGCGGCCTGATGGCAGTGGATATCTTGGTCGACCTACGACCAAGTTTTGGCGTTGCTCGTTTGCAGGGCGACCGAAATACGTGCATGGCGTTTTCGACGAGTGATTGCCATTCGGTGGCACGCCGCAGCACTACATTTCTGTCGACCGAATTTCTGCATTATCACGCACTTCGTCGGCGCGGGTTCGCCGACATGGAAGAGGGAGTTTCGATGCCGGATATGTTCGAGGTCGTGGAACAGGATGGTCAACCGGAGGAAATTGGGTGGCCCTACATGGGATCCCAGCCTGATTCCATTTCCTCCTGGAATCCGCCAGCCGGTTGCAGTCCGGTATTCAAGCGGAGTTTCCGCGAAGAAGTTAGCTCCGTAGGGCGAATCAATGATTTTGTCGATGCGATGGTACCGGTGGTGCTGGTCATGGACATTTCGGCGAGTTTTTTTCTTCCCCCGGCGAGCGGGATCATTCGAGCGGATGCCACCGAAGTTGCCGTGAATACCCACGCGGTTATCGCCGTTGGGCGTGGGCACGAGAACGGGGAGGAGCTAATACTGATTAGAAACAGTTGGGGAGGGAGTTGGGGGCTTCAGGGATATGCGTGGCTGAATTCTGAATATCTGGTGCCTCGGCTTCGTGGAATCGGCATAGCAGGAACGGAGGTTTGACGGCCATGATCCATCCCATTCATTCCAAGACGTGTACAGAGGCGTGGTTACGCGCCGCAACTTGGCTGGCGGAGCAAGAGGACCACTTTGCGACGAACCTCCTGCTCGAAATTGAGACCCCCGCAGTGATGACGGATTCCGATCGGCGCGTCGTCGATACTGTTGATTCGTTTCTAAGAAAGCATGATCAACTGCCGGTCGTTACGGTTGCTGGTACGATTTTTCCTGCCGGGCTGTACTCGCAGCATGGTTCGGCGGGGATATACAAGGTTTATCCGGATGAAGTCTACCCGAAGGTGAAGGAAGGCTGGGGCACGTATGCATACCGTTTCGTGCGCCGGACCGGGGCAAACGGCACGATTATGAATCCATTGGAGACGCTGGTGGAGAAAATGAAAAAGCAGCTAACTCATGCCAGCACTTTGGGTCGGGCATACGAACTGAATTCGGTCGAAGTGTTCGCAGATTTGCCTCTCTACGAAGCAACAGAGGACTCGAATCGAGGTATCAGTCATCCTTGCCTAAGCCACGTCAGCTTTCGGATCGATCACAAGAAAGTTCTGGCGATGACGGCGCTGTATCGTTCCCATTTTTACATTCAGAAGACTTTGGGGAATCTGTTGGGATTGGCTCAACTGCAGTCATTCATCGCGCAAGAAACGAAACTATCCGTAGGGCCGATGGTGATTCACTCGATCTATGCCGTTCTGGACCGATCCTCAGGGAACTGGGGGAAACAAGACGTTCTGAAATTACTCGCTGCCTGCAGAAAAGCAGAGGAGAGCAAGGCTGCGTAAAGGGGGCCAAACCGTGATAGTCGAAACCACAGAGAAATCTGTGACCATCAATCTCAACGAATTCCAAGTCCAGGCGGCGCAAACGGATCGGAATCCGGAGACAGGAATTTCTGGCGTGCACTTTGCATTGCTGGGACTCTTTGGTGAAGTAGGCAGTGTCTTGAGCGAATTGAAGAAGAAGAGGAGGGATCAAGAGTCCTATTTTGCTTATCACGACTCGGTGATTGAGGAGTTCGGAGACGTGCTTTGGTATTTCTCGAACACTGCGGGACGCTGTGGCTTGCAGCTCAGCTCGATTGCGCGCAGCGCGTTTCGTGAGTTGGGAACGTGGGACGAGCAGAGGTCCGCTGATCCGGCAACGTTCGAGGATTTACAACACGATGTTTCTTTCATCGGGCCCCTCAGCGGTTCGAGTGCCGAGTTTGGGCTTATTGCTCTGGCGGGCAAGGTCGGGCGCTTAATGGATGACTTTGCGTGCAAGCGCATCGAACAGAATCGCGACATCCTCTCCGGACATCTCATTGATATATTTCGAGCGCTTATCCAGGCGGCGAATGACGCCGGAGTCAGTTTAGCGGACTGCGCCCGACACAATCTTGCGAAGATTGTGAACCGGTGGCCCAACGTCCGGGAGTACGGTCCGCTGTTTGACAAGGATGATGATCCTGCCGAGCAGATACCACGACGGATCGTGATTGATATCAGGGAGCGAGTCATCGGTGCCAAGAGCTATGTGCGCATGCAGTGCAACGGGATCAACATTGGCGACCCGCTAACCGATAACAAAGAGACGGAAGACGATTACCGCTTCCACGATGTGTTCCATTTCGCGAATGCGGCAGTTCTAGGCTGGTCGCCAGTGATTCGTGCACTTTTCAAAGTGAAACGAAAGAGCCGTCCGCGCGTTGATGAAACGCAGGATGGCGCGCGAGCAATTTTGATTGAGGAGGGAATTGCGACCTGGGTGTTCAATCATGCGCACCGGCTAGAGTATTTTGAAAACATCAAGAATCTGGACTATTCCTTGCTTAAGGCGATTCGTGAACTCGTGACCGGATATGAAGTCCAGAGTCGGCCATTGTGGCAGTGGGAGGAAGCCGTCCTGCAGGGCTACGGTGTATTCCGCCAGCTGCGAAAGAATCGAGGAGGAACTGTCGTCGCAGATCTGGTTGCGAGGACAATTTCCTATCAGGAAGAGTAAACGAACTGAGTCAGCCGGCACGCGCCGTTTTAGTCTGGAGTGTCTCAGCGGAATGGTATTCGATACCCCATTTGGGCGGAAAGAAGGGCGGACTCGCCTGAGAGCCCGCCGAGAAATTCTGTTTTATGCGTTTGCGACCGGAATTTCCAACGACGTCCGGAAAACGCACTCGCGAATACTTGTCGATCTCGCAAAATAAGTTCTGGCAATCGATTAACTGAAGGCGGCGACCTCCCAAAAAGTTGAATGTGAGTCCTCGCTTGCTGAATTCCAGATCTTGGCGTTCGGCAACCCAACGGATGGCGTCTTCATTGGAAAACGTGCCAAGTGTGGAAAAGCACTTGGATAGCCCTGACCGTGCCCCTGGGCCCGCGACAACGAACTCGTTTTCACTGAAATGAGTTAGGTCACTATAATTTAGATCCGTCACGTATTGGTAGGCGAGAAAGTCTCCAAGCATCGGGTAGGATTTCAGGAACAGAAACGCCTCGCGCATCGTTGGCATGTCGGCAAGCTTCTTCGGAGCTTCGTCCGAGATCATTTTTTCCAACAGTCCTAGGTGCGCGCGGTGTTTACGCTCGTACTGTTTTCCACCACTGGGCATGATGTAAGCGGCGGAATAGATGCGGCGCCCACTCGCGATGGCATCCGTCAGTATTTGGTCGAATCGCGAGAATTTATAGTGCTCAAAGGTAAGCTCGCCGAATGCGGATTGCAGTAATTCCCAGGTGTCGATTTTATTGAATAGCTTGAACAGCAGAATTCGAAAAAACAGGTCAACTGTCGAATACTGCGCGTCGTAGATGACATTCTTGAGGAGATATTGGCTAACTCGGTCCGTCACGCGATAGACGTTCGTGAAGCGATATTTTGATAGAATTGGGTCCGTGGTCCAGGGATAAGGGCAACCCTCCAATCGGCGTTGATAAATGTCCTGACGCTCAGCGGCGAAGTGCCAATAGCAATCCATGACTGGCGTGGGAATTGGCTGTTCGCAACCCGGGGGAAATCGCTGCAGTTTCATTCTTGTCGGGGTCTGGTTTGAAGTAATCAGACATGGCTCCTTTCGGATTTTTCCAAAATGTCTCGCATCGCTGCTTCAGTCTCTTCGATCGTTCCTTGATTCTCAATCAGGTAGCAAGGATGGTGCGTCTTTTCGATCGAGAAAAGGTCAGCGTAGTATTGCCTCCACATTGGCCAAAGATCTGGTTCGTTGCGAAAAGGCTCGCTTCGGTCGATCAGGAAAAGCAAGTCAGGCTGTACCGATTGCCATGCAAGCTTCTCAACGGCGATCATTTGCTCGAGTAGGGCTCTGTCGGCACCGCCCGCGAGCCCATAGACGAAAGCGGACCACCAAAAGCGGTCCAGCACCACGTCAACGCCTCTTTGAAGTGCGGGCAATATTTGTCGCTCGATTGCATCCACGTGTGCGGCAATGTGCAGGAGCTGGATACTAGCCGGGGCCAAATGCTCAACATCGAATCTCTCTGGATGGTGGTGGAGGTCATAGACAAGCTTTCCAAGAGTGCCTGGCTCGTTGCCGGGGAACGTTATTGTCTCAACAGGTTTGCCGGAATTCTGGATGGACCGAAACAGTCTGGTCGCCAGTTCGGATTTGCCGACCCCGTCCGGTCCTTCGATCACGATCAAATACCCGTTGGTTTGCAAGATTCCCCCGACCACTACAGGTTGTGGCGAGACATGCGCTTGTTAGCTGCTGCGCTCGATTACCGCCTGGGCTAGGGCGATATGCGCTGTATGGCTGATTGACAGATGGATTTTTCCCGCTGGAATTGACTGCGCAAGCGCCAGGACATTTCCATTTAGGCGGACCTCGGGCGCGCCCGACGCGAGTGCCGTAACCTCGATCTCTTTCCAATCAAATTCGTCAGTCCAGCCAGTGCCAAGAGCCTTCAGCAAAGCCTCTTTGGCCGCAAAGCGGCCGGAAAAATATTGCAGGCGGTCCTCCCGGTGATCTCCAGCAGCAATTTCGGTCGCTGTGAAGATGCGGTCGAGAAAAGCTGGTTGATTTTCTTTCATGAGGTGTGAAAATTCCTCAAGCTCTACATGGTCGATACCCACACCAGCTATCATAGTAACTCCTTCCAAAGAACCCGAGCCGAGTCGATGTGCTCGTCCAGGATTAACGGCAAATTGAAGAAGCGAAATCCAGCGGTCGCGTGATCTGGTGTTCATGCACAGCTTGCTCCCGAAATTGGCTTGTCGCCTGATTGCGTCGAATAATACCATCTGAGTAGCCGACTGACCTGAATGGCATAGTGCGAGTTGCTCGTTAGCCACGCCGCTCGTCGGACTGACCTCTTGCACCCGAAAAGCGTGGGCAATACGCAGGTTAGATCCTCGGAATGCGGCTCCATTTCATTGTGCATCTGGTTTCATCGCAACTAGCTGATTTCCTTCGATCAGGGCCAACTCCGGCAAGTTCCAATGTAGTTGGTTGTTCGGCTGTGATCCGAAGGGTTGTGAGGGGGAGAGTGGCCTGTTCTGGGCACCCGCGAGCGGCACGAAGTGAGACGGCCCGGATATTCTCGCGAGCATCCAGGCCGCCGTGCTTCATCGAATCACAAAATACCCTTACTTTCTGTAGCCCAATTGGTAGCCCAACAAGCAGAGGGTTCTGCACGGTAAAGAGACGCCGATTCAACGACTTAGGTGAGATGAAGGCGTGCTTGCAAAGCAGGTGCTCTCCCAGCTGAGCTACACGCCCCCTGCAACTATCTGATTCTAATAATGAGTCTAATAGAATTTCGTGCCAATGACTACCTGCTCTGATAGCAGGTGCTCTGGCAAAGTGATCCTCCCACACATCCTGTGCAACCTCCACCGTGCAATGTACTTAAAACGATTTCCTTATCAGTTCTAACTTTGATTTTCGGTCCATTCGGTCCAAAGGGATGCTTTGCCCACAGTTAGATGAGCCCACCTGCCTCGTGAGCAGGAGCCCTGCCCTACTCGAGATCGTCCGTTCGAATCAAGCCGCGGCAAGAAAAGCACCTTGCGAAGGAACTGAGCGTTATATGAGTACCTAGAGGATCTTTGCCCAGTATTCTCGCTTACGCAAAATCCTCGACAAAAAGTCTTTCGAACAGCCGAACGATTTCTCGCAACGCCTTGCAGGAAACTGTTAAGCCCACCCACACCAACCATGGGAACTGCCACCCGGAAATCAGCGGACCAAACAGCGCCCATGCCATCAGCAGCGGCAGCGCCGTTCCCGCGAACCACACGAAAGGTATCTCGACGCGTTGCAACAGGCGACCGGCTGCGGCAGACGCAAAGGCAGCCAATGGCAGTGCCGCGTCCTGCGGGACCAACCAACCGAAAACCGCGGCGAGGCACACACCCAAAGTGGCGCTTAGCAAAGGGGCCTTCGTCAGAGACGTCGGAAAGAGGCGCTCCCCGGCGTACGCGCTACAATAGCCCGCCGTAACAGCCGCGAAACCGAAAACTTCCTCGTGGATGCCTCTCAAGATCGATACGACTGAGGTCGCAGTACATATCGCAGCGATCAACTGCACGGCGCCAATCACCATAACGACGGCCACGGTGGACGCAGTAACAAACATGGCCGATTGAAGAATAAGTCTTGCCAATCGTTCGGGCGCGTAAACAGAAGCGAATGCTCCGGCAATCTCCTCCGCCTTGCCGAACCGCATTCTGACGATCCGGTTCAAGGCCTCGTCGCCATAGCCTTGGGATCGCACTTCCTCCGCAAGATCCTCCAGGTGCGTTCGTAGTTCCTCCGAGGCTTCCACGCGGCGGTTGTTGCCGGGAAGCTTAGCCACCAAAATTATCCGAGAAACGATGCGATCCAGATGCATCACGCGTTGGCCTTCGACAGTATGGCGTTTACCACTTTGGTGAAAGAAAGCCATTCTAGTTGACTGCGGCGGGCCGCTTTTCGGCCAGCGGCGGTCAAACCGTAATACTTCCGCTGCTTCCCATTCTTTCCCGTGCGCCATTCCGAGTGGAGATAGCCGCGCTTGTGCAGCTGGTGGAGTGCGGGGTACAGGGTGCCCTCCTTGAATTCAAATGCATCCTGGCTGCGGCGCAGCGACTCCTGGATGATTTCGTATCCGTACATGTCGCGTTCGGACAGGAGTTTCAGTATTAACAGCGCGATACTGCCTTTCAGCAATTCCCTATCGAATGGCATTCCAAGCACCTGAGATAGCCTGTTACATCGGCTACGGAGGTAGTGTACTTCCGAACGGGTTTGGAAAGAAGCGGTGAGTTCATACCTATCACGGCGGCAAGAGCATGAAAATTACGCCGCTGTTGACGTTTGATCGCAATCGGCGTAGCCTTATACATCGTATAGCGATGTATGGACGAAAGGAGCCAATCATGAAGACTGAGAAGCTACTACGCATCGCCCTCGTACTGATCGTCGCGGGACAACTGTTGGGCACGATAGCCGACAGTCTGGCTCGAACTTTAGTGGAGATGCCTGCCTGGCGTCATCTCGGACCCGAGGCCTGGGCCGCATTCAGCCGAAGCGCAGATCTTGGAAATGGCAAAATTATGTACCCGCTGGCGGGCATCGGGGGAACTCTGCTGATTTTGGCTGCCGCGATTGCCTTTCGGCTGAGTTCAAGAAGACCTCTGTTCGTGGCGATTCCTCTGTATGGTGCTGCCTCAATGGCGATTTGCGTCATGCTCACGACCACTCAAGCTGCTCCCATCATGTTGAGTCTGCATCGAATGGGCAACGATCCTGCAACCCTGCAGCAAGCCTTTGAAGGCTTTTACCGATGGGATTCGATCCGGGCCGTCTTTGGTGCGCTAGAGGGCTGCGCGGAGATATGGGCGCTTGTGGCGCTTCTTTCCGTACCGGCTGGCATCCAGATGCCAGCGTACGAAAACCTCCGCTCACCCATGAAATCGTAGACAGCGCCGCGTTTCGATCGCAGGAACCAGGAAGGTATGCGACGGCCGATGGCGCAAACGGTATTGGAACTCGACGGGATTGAAATGCTCTTCAAATCGTCCGCTTTCTTCCCATTATTGGGACTCCATATTCTTGCTGGATTGGTGTGTCTAGTCGCCGGAATCGTCACGATAGCCAGCGCGAAGCGACCTGGGCTGCATCCGATATCCGGGACGATCTACCATCGGAGCCTGGTCGTACTCGTCATCTCCGCAGGTTTTTTGGCGGCGGCGCACTGGACCGACGACCGCGTTCTCCTAGTCCTGGGGTTCGTTTCCTTCAGTGTTTCATGCTTGGGACGCACGGCTCGAACACGACACCGGCAGGCGTGGATCGGCACGCACATCATTTTTATGGGTTGCTCCTTCATTGCTATGCTCACTGCCTTCTGCGTCGAGGAAGGAAAGAGCTTACCCGGAATGAGTGCGTTGCCTCACTTGAGCTATTGGTTCTTGCCCGGCCTGCTCGGAATGCCTTTCATCGTTCGCGCACTCCTCCGCCACCGGCTGAGATAGGGGTTCACCCCAACACAAGACAGAGTGAAACCTTCTGGCTCCGGTCTTCGTAGTTTCTGCAGGAATAGGCAGACACTGAGCTGCGTTGAAAAATTCGCTGTCGTCGCCACGTTCATGTGGCGTCCTAGAGGTTTCGAAGTGATAGAACGGATTGCAAAAGCGTCGTCGCGCTTAACGGCCGGTGTTGAAAAAACTACAGGGATGAAAGACAGGAAAGTAACGCTATCAACCTTATGGATATTTGCCGTGTTGAATTATATTTACGCGGACGTGTTTACAGCAATGGATCCATTAACAGATAACGGGCCTGTTCACATGACTCACGGGTTTATGTTGGGAGCAGCCGTATTGATGGAGACTGCGATTGTGATGATTCCCCTGTCTCGCATCTTAAAGTATCGAGTAAATCGCTGGGCAAATATCGTGGCGGGGGCAATTCATACTGCGGCTGTTATTTTATCGCTTTTTGTAGGAGGAACGGTGCCAGCTTCATATTATGTCTTTTTTGCCAGCGTAGAAATTGTGAGCACGTCAGTAATAGTCTGCTATGCGTGGAAGTGGCCCAACCTTGAAGTCGGCTGACACTTTGGGTGAATATTTGATGGCGATTACCGGTTTGCGCTAACCGTTGGATGGCCGGTCACGCCTGAAGATTAAGCAACTTGGTGTGCGACGCGAGGAGCAAAAAGTGGGGAGGAAAATTAGCTGCCGGTCGGAGCAGCGACCACCGTAAGTACTTGGTTTCTTACCGCGCTTGGACGACCGTCTCTTTGTAGACTCCGTTCATGGCTAGACCCCTGCGTCGACAATTTTCAGGGGATGATGCGCAGACCGCGAAGTCTGGTGAGCTGCCGCTTAAAGCTCTGGTGCGTATCGATGCAATCCGCAAAGCCTGCCTGACGAATCTTGATAGTGCTCAGGATTGTCTCTTCACGGAAGTTGAGCATCCAGTCCACGAACGCCCAGTTTGCAATCTGTTCGTAGGGCGTGGCATGCAGGCCATAGCGGGCAACCATTGAATCCCACAAAGGAGCCTTCTCGCTCATCTCAGAAACAGTAGACATCGCAAGCGGCTCTGCGATGGGAAGATCGTAGAAGGCGGCGAGCTCGTTCCACAGTCGCCTCCAGCGGTAGACATCTCCGTTCGACACGTTGAAGATTTCGTTGCGTGCTTTGTCTTCACCTAGAGCCCACAAAGTCGCGCGGCCGAACAATTCTGCGTCCGTTGTCTCCTGAAGAGTGTTCCATCCCTCCTTGGTGCCAGGAAAGCGTAAGGGCAACCCAAGTTCGCGAGTCATCGCAGCGTAGGCAGCGAGACTGGTAACCAGGTTCATTGGTGAGTTTAGGCTCGGTCCCATGACCAGATGGGGACGCAAGACCGTCCAGCTAGCACCGTTTTTATCGGCCCATTCAGCCACAATGTCTTCTTGCTGGTGGTAGTGGATCGGCGCAATAAGACGTGGCTCCGTTTCCTTCGCCGGAGCGTTGAACGCCCCGAGACTGAAGCCGTAGGACTTCGCACCGCCCGCCAGCACGATGCGCTGAAGAGGGACATTGCGCGCGGCAAAAGCGTCGAGCGTATTTTTCAACATCCTCGCATTGGGCTCAACCGTTTCAGCCATCGTGGGTTTCTCGACGTAGGCAGCGAAGACCAGATCGGTCACCTCATTAAGGGATGAAAACGCCTTTGTCGTGCCTTCGCGGTCCATGAGATCGACGCTGACGTGAGGGGGCGCGGCCTGCGCTCGGTAAGTTGGCACGGGTCGACGCGCGGCTGTGGTGATGCCCCATTGGGGGTTCTCTGCAACTGCGTCGACGACACCGGTACCAAGAACGCCATAGGGTCCAACAAGCAGGATCTGGCGTCGCGAGACGTGTGTTTCAGCAGTGGCGGACATGACAAGTCATTGCGGAAACTTGTCGCCGAACATCGGCAAGCCGCTCTTTGACTGTTCCTGCGTGGCCTCGTCCTGAATCACGTCCCAGTGCTCGATGAGCATCCCGTCTTGGAGACGAACGATATCGGCGGCGATCCAGTTCACCGGCGCGCCAAAGCCAGAGAAACGGCCATGGACCATCGCGAAATCTCCCCCGGCGACGATGACGCCTGCCTCATACTTCAGCGTGGGCGGAAGGCTCTTGATGAGATTGAACAGGCCCTCTCGGCCAGGCTCAATATGATTGCTGTGCTGAATGTAGTGAGGTGACCAATAACGTTCGGCCGCCGCATAGTCACGCTTATTAAACAGTGTGTCGAACGCTTCCAAGACAAGCTTCTTGTTTCTCTCCTCTGTCGTCTTCATCGAACTCGCCTTTTGCCAAGTAGATTCCATAAATCTTAGAGTTTCGACCCACCGTCGACTGGGATGCTCGCTCCCGTGATCCAGCGCGCCGCATCCGACGCAAGAAACGCGACTACATCCGCAACATCTTCTGGTTTTCCGATTCGTTTCAACGCCTGCATTCCAAGCGTCATCTCGCGACCTGCCTCGGTCTTCGTAAAATTCGACATATCAGTGTCGATTGCGCCTGGCGCGACTGCATTTACGCGGACGCCTCGCGGCCCGAGAATGGCAGCCCAGTTTTTAACTAGAGTCTCCAATGCTCCTTTGGTCGAGGCAAAGGCAAGGACCGAAGGGTTGTCCAGACCGGGCTTCCCAATTACGGCGTGCGCCCCAATCGAAGAGATCACAATAATGTTCGAGCCCTCACCGAGGACGGGCAGGAGTTGCTGCACCAGAAAAAACGGACTGCGCACATTCGTTGCAAAGAGATTGTCAAAGTCCTCGACCGTATGATCCTTGATGGTTGCAGCCTTGGAAATGCCGGCGTTGGACACGAGCACATCCAATCGCTCACCAACAATTGAGCGCACCTCCTTCGCGAGCAGTGTCGCGCCGTCTGGCGTTCCCAAGTCTGCCTGGATGGCATCTGCGCGTCCCTCTTTTGAACGGATGTCGGCTACGAGAGATTCCGCGTCCTGCGCGGAACGGCCATAGTGAACTAGGACGTG